>Ga0315315_10003638_pt1 | contig 14167 bp, 9 predicted proteins | sample M140m3416metaG_FD_203699 | JGI IMG/M metagenome (GOLD analysis project Ga0315315, IMG submission 203699) | Ammonia-oxidizing marine archaeal communities from Monterey Bay, California, United States - M1 40m 3416 | ecosystem: Environmental > Aquatic > Marine > Intertidal zone | place: USA...
GATTGAGGTGGGCGTCGTCAATCGCTGCACGCTCGACGAACTGCGACACGAACTGGAACGAGGCGGCGTCACGGCGATCGTGCATGTCGAGTCGCATCACACAGTTCGGTACGGTTGGGTCAAACTGTCTGATGTCACCGCTTTGGCCCACGAATTCAATGTCCCGGTAATCGTCGACGGCGCCGCTCAGGACCAGCGCCTGCGAGAGTTGATCAGCGACGGTGCCGATATCGTCCTGACGAGCGCTCACAAGTATTTGTGTTCGACAACTGGCGGAGTGGTTGCGGGGCGAAAGGATCTGGTCGACGCCGTCTACCTTCAGAACAAGGGCATCGGGCGGCCAATGAAAGCCGGCAAAGAAGCAATCGTTGGTGCGATGGCCGCTTTGCAGTTTCGAGCTTCTCAGGACATGACCGCCTGGACCGCTGAACAGGATCGCAAGGTTCAGTTGGTCGTCGACCGCTTAACCGATCTACCCGGCCTGACCGTCAGCGTCGACGCCGACCCGAACGGCTGCCCGTTTTCACGAGCTCGACTGACGCTCGATCCAAACGTGGCCAGCCACTCAGCCGCGTCCCTCGACGCCACCCTGACCAAAGGTGACCCCGCGATCATGATGAGAGCTCATCACACCGACGAAGGCTACCTGAACCTCGACGCGATCGAACTGACCGACGAAGAAATCGCAACCGCTTGTCGTGAGATCCGCAGGTTGCTTTCAACGAACTAACGACCAAAGACGATTCAGTCCGTTTGCAGAATTGCGAGAATCAAGCATGTTATCCGATCAGAACAACGATCGCCCAACGCAGTTCCGGAAGGTTGTCTTTGTTCTGGCCTGCGGAACTTCGTGGTTGCTCTATCTGCATCGTTATGTTTTTGGGCTGATCAAGCCGAAGCTCGAAACTGAATTTGGACTCGGAGAGACAGACCTGGGATTGCTGGATAGTGGCTTTTCAATTTTCTACGCTGGCTGTCAAGTGCCGATGGGACTTGCAATTGACGCGGTCGGCGTGCGTTACATGCTGACTCTGTCAATTTTTGTATGGTGCATTGGGCTCGCACTACATGCGCTGGCGACAGGGACGCCGGTGCTTGTAGGAGGACGAATCGTCCTGGGAGCTGGTCAGGCTGGTGTTTACGCGGCGCTTAGCAGGGTCACTCGAAACTGGTTCCCAGCCTCAAGCCGCACAACCGTCCAGGGCTGGGCTGCAGTCTTTTTCGGGCGAATCGGAGGAGTGTCGGCCAATCTGCTGGTCGCGACAGTCATGATCGGTATTTACGGATTCACCTGGCGATTCGCCGTGTACCTGCTGGTGATGATGGGGCTGATCCACACACTGCTGTTTTTTTTGCTTTATAGAGATTCACCTCGGCGTCACGCGCTCGTCAATGATGCCGAGGCTGCCTTGATCGAAGAAGTTCCCGACAATGCTGAATCGGCGGACTTGAAGCAAACGCCGCGGATGACGATTCGCGAAATGTTTTCGCATATGACGAAGCGATCGACGTTCAACCTTCTGTGGCTTAACGCGCAGACGATTCTCAGCACGATCGCCGACAATATCTTCTCGGCATGGATTCCATTGTTTCTCTTTAAAGTGCACGACCTTCAGTTTAAAGAGATGGGTCTCTACTCGGCACTACCGTTGCTGGGTGGAGCGTGCGGAGGTGCATTTGGCGGTTGGTTGAACGACTTTATGATTCGTCGGATGGGCGATCGACGCAAAGCGAGATCGTATGTCGGACTTGCCGGAAAAGGGATGGCAGCGGTACTTCTACTTACATCACTTTACTGGTACGACGATCCTTATCGATTCTGCACGATGCTGTTCTTCGTGAAGTTCTTTTCAGACTGGAGCCTCACGACAACCTGGGGGGTAGTCACCGACATTGGCGGCCGATCGACGGCAACAGTCTTTGCATGGAACAACGCCATTGCCACAAGTGGAGCGATCACAGCCCCAATCATGTACGGAGCTATTGCTGAGTACGTGAGCTGGAGATGGGTTTTCATCACCGGAGCCGCCGCCTACATGGTGTGTGCGCTGAGCTGGCTGAAAGTTAGCTGTATGATCCCGGTGATTGCTGAGCACGACCAGCAGTGTGAGGCGACTTAGCTTGAGACGCTTCAGTGAAAAAAAACGAACGATCATCCACGCAGGACGCATCTTCTGTGCGGCCAGCGGCGTCGATGGTCCCGGCGCGTTGGTTATTAACGGCGAACGGATCGAGTCCGTCCACATCGGCACTGCACATGCCACTCAGAATCCTTCGCCGGGAGCGAGCGACGACCGAGTTCTGGAATTCCCTGACGGAATCCTGCTGCCGGGACTGGTAGATCTGCATGCGCATCCGTCGAATTCAGATTCAGTCTTTGGAGTATCACCGGACGAGTTCATGCTGACTCGAGGCGTGACAACTGTGATGTCGCAGGGCGACGCGGGCGCTGCAAATATTGATGAATACATCGCAAACACCGTCCAGAGATCGAAGGTCCATGTTCTGCTGGCCATCAATCTTTCACGCATTGGTGAGTCGACGTCGTGGGGATGTTTCGAGCGGATTGAGGACGCTAACGTCGCCGAGTGTGTCGGCGCCGTCGCTCGGCACCGCGAATACATCCGAGCCATCGCCGTCAACGCGAGTCACCATGCCTGTGGAACGACTGACCCTCGCGAAGTCGTACGACGCGGAATTCTTGCCGCAAATGAAACGTCACTGCCTCTTCTTTTCGGAATGCGGCGTCCCGAAGACTGGCCGCTTGATGAACAACTGGCATTGCTCCGACCAGGTGACGTCGTCACCTACTGTTTTCGTCACCAGCCGCATTGCATCGTGAACGACGGTCGATTGCTGACGTGCGTTAAGGACGCCCGGCAGCGAGGCGTCAAGTTCGATATTGGCCACGGGATGGGTTCATTCAATTTCGACGTTGCCGAAACTGCGATCAGCGATGGATTTGCACCGGACACGATCTCAACGGATCTGCAAATTGGACATCAGGGAGCAGTTCCGCAGCACGACCTGCCACTCGTGATGTCAAAACTGCACGCGGCCGGCATGCCAGCCGCGGCTGTTTTTGCTAAGGTCACATCAACCTCCGCCCGCACTCTGAATGTCGATAACAAATCCGGTCGTTTGTCGCCTGGCAGCCGCGCGGATCTGCTCGTGCTGGATTCTTTGCCGAACCAGACTCTCTACGATGTCACCGGGCAGTCGAGAGTTGGAACGTGGTGGACCCCGCGTCTGACGATCCTCGCAGGACGAGTAGTACCTACGTAGTCGTCACCTGACAAGCAGTTTTCAGCCAGCCCATGCCGTAAGACAACATCGCCAGAAAGTTGAATTCAGAATGACCGAGTCCAACCGTGTTGCCTGTGGTTCTTCCGACCTCGCCCTTCCCGACGATCTTCGCGAGCCTTTCATCGCACATCTTGACCAGTTGAAGGAGCGATACCTGGAGCGCGGGTGGGGAGCGCGAGTCGGGTTCGGATCGCGGCCGGCGTTGATTGTAATCGACCTGGCTCTGTACTGGACTCAGCCAGATCATCAGATCGGGACGAATGTGGATTCCGTTGTGGATGCCACGTGCAGGATTCTGGCCGCGTCGCGGGAAGCCGGTATCCCGATCTTCTTCACATCATTTGCCTACGATCCGGCCGATCCACCCAGCCCACAGAACAGCAAGCTTGTCATGAAGTTGACTCCGGGCGATGCCACACTCTTTGACATTGACGATCGACTTGATCGACGCCCCACCGAAAAGCTGATTCGCAAACGCTATGCATCAGCCTTCAAAGGCACAAACCTGCACGAAATGCTGACGTCACTCGGAATCGACACGCTCATCGTGACGGGTGTCAGCACCAGCCACTGCATTTATGCGACCTGCCGCGACGCGACGGACAGCTTCCGCGTCATCGTCCCGGAAGAAGCCGTTGGTGAACGCTGCGAGGTCTTCCATCGAGTCAACCTGCTCGATATCGACATCGACCTTGGCGATGTGACGCCCATCGAGGATGTCATTGGTTCGATTCAACGCGTTGTCGCATCGTAGAATGCTGTCAACATTTGAAGCGGCTTGTTGCACTTGTTGGAATATTCTGTGACCACACCTTACTCACGTTCGATTCAGTTTTTGAGAGTCCTGCTCTGGACGATCTGTCTTAGTTACTCCGCGTCGGCCAACGCTGCTCCTCTGTTGGAAGCACTTTTTCCGTTCTCGTGCGAGCCCGGTCAAAAAGTCACGGTCTCCCTGACAGGCAAGCAACTGGAGAATGCACAAGCTCTCATTTTCGCGATTCCCGAAGTCACGGCAACGCTCGGCGACAAAGGGGAGATCGTCGTATCTGTCGACGCAGGAACACCGGCGCAGGATTGCGATGTGTGGTGTACTGTCGACGGCGAAGTCAGCAACCCTCGGCGGTTCGTGATTTCGTCAGTGGCTAATATCGCCGAATCCGGCAAAAACGACTCCCTCAGCTCAGCTCAGGCTATTCCGTTTCCCGGCGCGGTTGATGGTCGGCTGGATGCGGCCACGAAGTTCGACTGGTTTCAGTTCAGGGCGAAAAAAGGGCAGTCGGTGACGTTGAGCTGCCGTTCCCAAACGTTGGACGGTTCGGCTCTACCCGTCGTGACTCTCTTCAGTCCGGACGGCCAGGAGATTGGTCATTCAAGCGGCCGGCGACGCGAACCTCTGCTCTATGACAAACTGATAGCGACCGGTATTTATCACGTCCGCATTTCTGATCGTGCTTACCGCACCGCGCCAGACTGTTTCTATCGATTGGAAATTTTCGCCGCCCCGCGGATGGTTGCTGTGTGGCCGGATCTGATTCAACGGGGCAACTCTCTGAAACCCACTTTCTCTTTCTATGGGCATGGGGCGCCCGAAACAGGCGAGCAGTCGTCACAATTCGCCGGTAGTCGTTCGGTTGTACAGAAACTTGTGGGTGACCAGCCGATTCTCACGGCATCATTGAGTCCTGCCTGGCAAAGCACGATCGAATCTTTTGAGACGTTCGTCCCCGGTCGGCCGCACTCCACGGTGACTGCTTTGTCGGGCGCACCGCGAATCCGTCTGGCCGACCAACAAGTCGACTACGAACAGGAAGCGAACACCGAGTCGGCGATAGAATCGCAACTACTCGCGGTCCCGAGCCTTATCAACGGACGCTTCAACAGTCGTAACGACGCTGACTGGTACTCCTTCAAAGCGACGAAGGGACAGTCATTAGCGATCGACGTCTACGGAGACCGACTCGGTCACCTCATGGATATCGAGGCCGTCATCATGGACTCTGCCGGAAAGACGCTCATTGCGTTTCCAGACATGCCTGTTCTGAAGAATCTGCCTCCTGTCGTGACGCCAGTGTCGCTCGATGTTTCCACTACATGGAAGGCTCCAGCTGACGGGATGTTTCATCTCGTCCTTCGCGATCTCTACGGATCAACTCTTTATGGAGTCGACCGCACTTATGCACTTTCGTTGAGAGCATTACAGCCATCTTTTGATGTGGTGATCACGTCCCCGGGCGACCAGACGCCGATGGGCTATTCGATTCCCCAAAACGGCCGAACCGGACTTCAAGTTGCGCTGCTTCGAAGCGATGGGTTTGCCGATGCTGTTCGTCTGCGTCTCTCAGAAGCCAATCGGAAAGCGGGCCTGACACTCGACGAAACGTGGGTTGGTCCGGGTGAGTCGTCCGCCATTGCGGTCATTTCGAGTATTCCAGGGGTAAATGCCGTGTCGGCAACTCGCTTTCTTGAACTCGAAGCAACCACCGAATCGGAGCCCTCCCGGATCAAATACGCACGAGCCGTAACTCTACTCCGCGCCGGTGCGACTGAAGGTCGTTTCATGCATCGCCTGCCGGTATCAGTATCGCGCGAGCTTCCACTGACCGTCGACCTGTCGGCAGTTGAAACCGAAGTTCAACCGGGACGAAAGCTCGCCCTCTCACTGAAACACAACCTTAAAGCCGGAACCCTGAAAGCGGACGCGATAATTGAGTTCCCGAATGTTCCCACTGGAATTAAAGCACCGTCAGCAGTCGTTGAAAACGGTTCTGCCAGTGCTTCGATCAAGTTACAAATTCCCGACAAGCTGCCAGCAGGCAGGTACTCACTGGTGGCTTTAGTTAAAGCAACGGTTATCTCTGAACCGGACGAGGCCCAGTCAAAGGCGAAAACAGTTCCTAAAGAACAGGCACTTCGTGTTTGGTCGAATGCCGTTTCTTTCCGGGTAATCCCGAAACCTGCTGCACCCGGCAAGTAATCCGCCGCGCATTGCGACCAGTTCTGTCGTTCGGAACATTGTCTGGAAAAGCGTTCGTCACGTCTTACCGAACTGTTGTTTGATGTGACGCATCATCTCACGGCAAAGCCTTCACGATCACCGCAGGTGTTTGTTCTATCAACTCTAACCTGGCTTCACACGACCGATCTTGCGTTCCTGTCGGCAAAACCAAACACTGGACTCCCGTTCGGCTTCAAAATGAAGTCGTACTCTCGTCCTGCCCCCCCTTTGTCACGCCCAGAACTATCATGTCCTCCCACATCTCACGATTCATTGTCGCTGCATTGCTGTTCGTTCACATTGCATCCGAAAACGGCCGCGCCGAGCAAAGCGAGTCTGTGCCGACATCGAATGCTCCACACTTCGCGGTGTTTCCAGACGCAGTTCGACTTGACGGGCGTGACTCCCGGCAGCAGGTCCTTGTTACCTTGCTGAACGGTCGATCGACGGACGCTACTCGGAACGTCGAGTTCACGATCAGCGATCCCGCAATCGCCGCAATCAGCGCGACGGGAATTGTGATGCCTCGAAAATCAGGCAGCACGGAACTGCTAATCAGCCAGGGCGAAATTACAGCGAAGATTCGGATTGAAGTCGCGAACGGAGAGATCGACTTACCCCTGAGTTTTGATCAGGACATCGTCCCTATTCTCACACGGCGAGGCTGCAATGGAGGGGGATGCCACGGTAAGTCTACGGGGCGTGGCGGCTTCAATCTTTCGCTGTTTGGTTACGATCCAGAATCCGACTTCGCCTCGATCACACGCGAGTCAGCTGGCCGACGTGTCACGACTCATCAAAGCACGGCTTCTCTGCTGCTTCAGAAGCCGGCGATGCTTGTACCTCATGGTGGCGGGAAGCGACTTTCCATCGACGAACCTGAGTTCGTTCGACTGGCACGCTGGATAAAAAATGACGCTCCACGAACGGTACCCGACACAACAACCACTCCGACGTTTACGAAGCTGGCTCTTGAACCGGCACAACGATCACTTCAACCGAATGTGCAACAACAAATTGTGGTAATGGCGCATTTCTCTGACGGAAGTGTGCGAGACGTCACGCGGTTGGCCACGTTTAAATCGAATGATACGACGATTGCCGAAGTCGATGAGTGGGGTCTGGTCACAACGGCCAAACGTATAGGCGAAACGGCGATTGTTGCTACCTATTCCGGGCAGGTCGCGGTGAGCCTGATTCGGATTCCGCTTGACAGGCCATGGACAACGCCAGACTTCCCACTTCGAAACTCAATCGACGGTCTGCTGCTGGCACAATTACGTAGCCTCGGAATTCCTCCGTCAACGACGTGCAACGCTGCCGAATTTATTCGACGAGCCACCCAGCAGATTGCCGGACGGCTTCCGACTATCGATGAAGTTGAAACGTTTGAGCAGGACATCTCGGCCACCAGTCGTGCGCAGCTTGTACGGCGACTTATCAACGGTCGCGGATACGCTGATCACTTTGCACAAAAGTGGTCGGATATTCTTCGAAACAAACGCCGTGGGCAGTCCCCGCGAATTCCCGGAACAATCGCGTTTCACCGCTGGATCCGTAACGCCATCGCAGAAAATATACCTTACGACAGGTTTGTTCGAGACATCATCACGGCGACTGGAAACGTCAGCGTCAACCCGCCGGCTCAGTGGTATGCTGAAGTCCGATATCTGGATCGATATGTTGACGACTCGGCACAATTGTTTCTCGGTATGCGAATCGGTTGCGCAAGATGTCACCATCATCCGTTCGAAAAGATCAGTCAGGAAGACTATTACGGAATCGCTGCTTTCTTTAGTCGCGTTGACAGGAAAGGTGGAGCCGGTGTTGCCGAACGGCGAGCCAACGAAGCCGTATTCGTGAAGCCGACCGGTCAGGTTAAGCACCCTTTGACTGGAGACATCGTCGCTCCTCATGGACTTGGTCAGACTGACCTTGATATTCCGTCGTTCGAGGATCCTCGACACAACTTTGTCGATTGGATGTCAGGCCCGGAGAACCCGTACTTCGCGCGGGCCTTCGTAAATCGATTGTGGGGACATTTTTTTGGTCGAGGACTGGTTGATCCCATTGATGATCTGCGAGTCACCAATCCCGCCTCCAACGAAGCATTGCTTGATGAACTCGCTCGGGAATTCATCACCTCCGGGTTCGACATGAAACACATGGTTGAGATGATCTGTACCAGTACGACATATCAACTCAGTTCAGTACCAAACGAATTCAACGTGGACGAGACTCAGAATTTTTCACGATTTTACCCTCAGCGCATGAAGGCTGAAGTATTGCTCGACGCGATCGACCAGGCTACGGGTACACCGACTACCTATAGCGGACTTCCGGCGGGGACGCGGGCTTTGCAGCTTCCGGACGAGGGGTATTCCAATTCGTTTCTAACCTTGTTCGGGCGACCGCCTCGCGAGAGCGCGTGTGAATGTGAGCGAACTGCCGACCCGAGTCTTTCGCAATCGCTGCACTTTATGAACGACAGCTTTGTCCTCAATAAACTGACATCCAGTACCAGCTTTGCGACGACGCTTGCGGATGATAAACGAGAGCATCGCCAGAAAGTCTCCGAAATTTTCAGGACGGTCTTCAGCCGGCAACCGACAGAAGAAGAACGGAATAATGCTGTGGAGTATCTAAAGTCAGAACCCGATCAGAAGAAGGCGTTCGGCAATCTGCTGTGGGCCCTGATCAATACCAAAGAGTTCCAGTTCGTGCACTGAATCACTGAGTCGCGCCGTAAGTCATTTGGAAGTATCCCGGCATGAGTAAGTCACAACGTAAAAACAGAACCCGTTGTCCCGGCCCGTCAGATCGTCGTGCGTTTCTCAGAATCGGCGGACTCGGGATGGGTGCACTGGGCCTTGGCATGGAACCCGGCCTGACTCAGTTATTGCAGGCAGGAGAGTCCATTGCTGATGCAAAGAATGACTTCTCGGTAATCATGCTCTGGGCAAATGGCGGACCGTCTCATCTTGAAACGTTCGATATGAAACCAGATGCGCCCGAGGAATACCGCGGCGAATTTAAACCGATCCCGACCAACGTGCCGGGGCTCGACATTTGCGAACTGTTACCAAACCTCTCGCAAATGGCAGACAAGTTCAGCATTGTCAGAAGCTTGCACCACAATCGTAACGAGCACTCCGGCGGAACGTGCCGCTTCCTTTCCGGCTACACGCCCATCGCTGCCAACCCGTCCGACGCCGAGTATCCTGAGATGGCGTCGGTCGTATCGCGAGAACTCGAAAACTCGATTACTGATATCCCACTTTTTGTGGCCAACACCAAATTCTACGGCGGCGGTCCAGCGTACCTTGGCGCGGCGTGCAGCCCGTTCATGTTTCGTGGAGATCCAAACGCCGACGGATTCGGAGTCGGCAATCTGACGGTTGCCGATACGGCGTTGAAAGACCTGCAGACTCGGCAGAGACTTCTCAAAAAATTCGACACGTTTCGCCGCGACTTCGACCGCTCGAATACAATGTCCGCCCTCGACCGGTTCAACCAGCGAGCTGTCGCAATGCTGACCAGCACGCGCACTGCCGACGCTTTTGATCTTTCCAAAGAGCCAGACGCCCTTCGAGATAAGTACGGTCGAACGAACTGGGGCCAGGGTCTGTTACTTGCTCGACGTCTTGTCGAATCAGGAGTCCGTATCGTCCAGCTGCAGGCGACATTCAAAATCAGCAAGGAAGCAGGTCGGACCAGCAACTGGGACGACCACTCTGTCAATGCAGATATTTTCAAAGCCTACCGTGAACGCATGCCAGTATTCGACCAATGTGTACCGGCTTTGATTACCGACCTGCAGGAACGCGGCCTGGATAAGAACGTGCTGTTCATCTTCTGCGGCGAGTTTGGTCGCACACCGCTGATCAGGAATCAGGACAAAGCCACAAAGCGTCCCGGTCGCGATCACTGGGCGAAAGCGATGAGCATCTTCCTCGCTGGCGGCGGCCTCAAAATGGGACAGTACATCGGAGCCACGAACGCCAAAGGCGAACATCCCGTCAACCGAATCATGAACAGCAACTGCCTGCTGGCCACACTGTACCACAAATTTGGAATCGACTTCCACAAACACTACTTCGACAACTCTGGTCGCCCCGTCCCGATCCTCACTGATGGAGAGCCGATATCCGAACTGCTTTGAAGCCAGACTGGTATGACGACGTAACACTGCATCTGCCTTCGCGACCAGTTATTCCAGTCTCTTCGGTGGCCGACGTGGACGTTTGAAGCGGATGCTCGGTCGATCTTGAAAACTCACTGCTTTCAGTGGCACGGCGAAGAGTCGATGATAGTGGGGAATCTCGACGTGCGGCATGTGCGACTGCTTGTTTTGGGTGGCGATTGCGGCTGGCTGTCACGCCGGAAAAGGCCGTGGTCAGTTTGCTGATTGAGCGGCTGGAAAGCGATGTCGCGATGAGCAAACTGCTGCCATACATCGGCAGCATCGTCGACGATATCACGTTGATTCGCTCGATGCTGACATTTAACAGTTCCCACGGCCCGGCAATTGCAACGATCAATACTGACCGTCCATTCCTCCGTGGGCGGTCCTCGCTCGGCAGTTGGGTTACCTGCAGACTCGGGACCGCAAGGAAGGATCTGCCGACATTTGTCGGACTGACCGATGAGGCCGGATTGCCGCTCTATCGTGACGCGAACTGGTCGAACGGTTTCATACCCTCCATTTACCAGGGCACCATGGTCAGCCCGCACCCCGCATTCTCGAACTCGATGCTCCCGAATATTTACGCGGTCCGGCCCAACGGAAATGGCTCGCGTTCCTGTACAAGTTCAATTGCGAGCACCTGAAGCAGCATCCCGGAGAGAACGATCTTGAGGCCCGGATCGCCAGCTATGAACTGACCGCACGGATGCAGGTGGCAGCGAAGGAAGCCCTCGATCTTTCGAACGAATCCGCGACGACGACGAAGCTCTACGGACTGGACCAGGACGAGACCCGCGAATTTGGATCGCGCTGTCTTGTTGCTCGACGACTCGTCGAATGTTGAGTTCGCTTTGTGCACATCGACATCGCGTATCAGCAACGGAATCATCATTCGGACATCCACGGGCGACTGCCGGTGATGTACCGCAAGACCGATCAGCCCCCCGGCGGCGTGAAAACTGGGCATGTCTACAGCGAGACTGCTGAACTCGACTTCCGTGCGACCGCCAACCCGTCACGCATTTTGATTATCACGCCACCTTGTTCAGGACTCAATCATCGCAAACTGCGGTTTGAGCGATCGATACGACTGGAACGCTTGACGGACGGCCAGTCAGCGAAGATTGTCAACAGGATATTGAAGACACTCATCACCTGATGATTACGCTTTTGCGATATCAGGAAATTACACCACAATCCTGTCTGAGCGGGTTAATGTCTGAATTAAACGTTATCTTAAACTGGATGATGGGAATTTTCTGTTTGGGTATTGCAGCTTCTGCAGACGCTGCAGACTGGCCACACTGGCGTGGACCGACGCGCGATGCTGTCTCAATTGAGCATTCAGGTTGGGACGGGACCAACTGGCCGGCGAAGTTTGCGTGGGAAACGAAAACTGAAGCCGGGGCCAGTGCCCCGATCGTTGCTGATGGGAGAGTCTACAGCCTGGGCTGGGCCCATGAGCCGTCACCACACGACGTTGTCGTGTGTCTCGAAGCAAAGACCGGTAGGCAAATTTGGTCTCAGCAGTACGAGTGTCCAGAATATGGCCGCCGCAGCGAGGGTGATAAAGGACTGTACTCCGGGCCTTCCGCCAGTCCGACGTTCGATTCAAAAACGGGTTTTATTTACACGCTCAGCACAGACGGCGACTTGAATTGCTGGGACTCCTTGAACGGCGGCAAACTCGTCTGGAGTGTGAACTTCTACGAAGAGTACGAAGTACCCCAGCGGCCGCTGGTTGGCAGGCGACGACTCAGAGACTACGGCTACACCGCATCGCCGCTGATTCACGGTGACTGGATCATCGCCGAAGTCGGTGACGACGAGGGGAATCTGTTTGCTTTCGACAAACAGACCGGCCAACGAGTCTGGACATCAGCATCAAAAGACCCCGCCGGCCATACTGGTGGACTGGTTCCCATCACCGTTCAGAATATTCCATGCGTCGCCGTCCTGACGATTCACAATTTGCTCGTCGCAAGACTTGACGCCGGGCACGAGGGTGAAACGCTGGCCGAGTATCCCTGGGAAACCGACTTTGCCAACAGTATCGCGACGCCGGCGGTCCTGGGCAATTCGATCGTCATCACTTCCGAGTACAACCAGTATTCAGTCTGCCGTGTCGACTTTTCGATGTCCGGCGCGAAGGAAGTGTGGAAGCAGCCGTTTGCGTCGGGAGTCTGCTCACCTGTCATCCACGAAGGACACATCTACTGGTGCTGGCGAGGCCTTTATTGCATCGATTTTGAAACCGGCAAGCCGCTGTGGCGCGGCGGGATTTTCGGAGACACAGCCTCATGTCTGGTCACGAGCGACGACCGTCTGATCGTCTGGGCCGACCGTGGCGATCTGGTGCTGACAGAGACGGCCGTTCGGTCTCCCAAAACGTACACCACACTGGCTCGTAAGAAAGCACTATCTGAGACCGACGTGTGGCCACACATCGTTCTGTCAGATGGGCGTCTGTACTGCAAAGACCGAAGTGGCAATCTGAAGTGCTTTGATTTGTCGAATTAACGCTACGGTCGTTTGATCCACAATTCGACACCCACAAGTTTGGCTCCTGCCTCGGCGACTTTTACCATGACTCGATTACGACCCTTCGAAATCGCCTGCAGCGGAACTCGACAGGTGAACCGTCGGACGCCTGCGATTTCCTGTCCGTCGGTCTGAGGTCCGAAATTTGCCGACCCGAACAGAATTGTCGACTCGGAGTCTTTCGACAGGCCAGTGAAGTCGATTCGCACTTCAGCCGTCACACTGATGTCTGAACCTCTCAAATCCTCAGGAACGATCATGTAGGTTTGCGTGAATTCATCTGGTTTGAGTGTTAGCGGCAGTGCTCGCGAATAATCAGCGGCATCTTTCGCCCAGTAGTGAGACGGCATCCACGAGCCAGCGTCGGACATGGCGTATTGAATCGTCGAAGCCTGCAGCTTCTCAGGCGAACCGATCATCGTCAGAACCTTGTGGGCATAGTCGCGATCAGTGTCAGTCCCCGGTCCGGGGAACAAATTGAACGAGTAAATCCCACTCGCGCCATCGGCCCAAAGCCGAGCAGCGGCGCCGAACCATGCTTCAGGCGGCTGTTTAGTGGAAGTACCACGAGGCGGCCTCTGCATCAGACCTGACTGACTGAGGCATGGATACACGGGCACACCGCAGCGGCGACCTTGCGCGATCAACTCAGCCACGGGCACGTCATATGTGACGTATCCACCACCGAGCGACATCGTGTCCAGCAGTCGTGCGTCCAACCAGGACTCGATGTCGATCCCGATTCGTCGGCATAACGCGACAGTTGATGGAACCCGAGCAGTGAGCAGCAGCGGCTTTCCCTGATTCCGACATTCTTTCAGGACAACGTGTCGAATAATCCGGACGAGTCGCGTCAGAATTTCGATCTGTGCCTCGCTCGCTGGTTGCCCCATGTACCCGGTTCGAAAGTAAAATGGTGCCCTCATAAAATCGAGTTCGACGCCGTCGACGTCATAGTTCTGCAGCACCTCTTCAACGATCGCGACCAATCGAGCGTGGACGTCCGGGTGTTCAAAGTCGACGAGACTCCACAACCGCCGGCGATCGTTGAAGTCTTTCGCTTCGGCAAATGTCGACATCACGCGTGTCGGATCCTGACGTTTCCATTCTGGCAGAAACTCCGCCGTCCATGCGTCGTG
>Ga0315315_10003642_pt1 | contig 14161 bp, 14 predicted proteins | sample M140m3416metaG_FD_203699 | JGI IMG/M metagenome (GOLD analysis project Ga0315315, IMG submission 203699) | Ammonia-oxidizing marine archaeal communities from Monterey Bay, California, United States - M1 40m 3416 | ecosystem: Environmental > Aquatic > Marine > Intertidal zone | place: USA...
CTTAGATTTTATGGGGTCTAAAAGGTTTTGACGCTCTCTCTCCGGGACACCCACGAGGAACTTTAGTGGCCAAGTCAACGAGATTACAAAAATATAAATTGTAGCTGCAATGCCCCGGTTTAACGGTGCTTGGAGAGCATATAGCGTCCTTATCTTTGATGAAACCTTTTCGACAAAGATCATTCCCCTTAATCGTTGGGGCGTAATGTTTTTCCGCGCATAACCCAAAGCAAACTCAGCATGTCTCGCCTCATCGCCGAGAATAATATCAAAGTCTTGCTGAATTTTTTTTAGAACCTTCTCCAAGTGTATATTATCTTTTTTCGTAACAATTAGTTCGTTGTTATTATAACACCCTAGCTTATTGCGAAGGTCTGAAAATAACTTATGGGCAGCCCCTTCATTCACTCCGATAAATACTGAAAATCTATTCAAACTAAATTTATCAAATAAAAATGACTTAGGGTTTATATATCCCTTTTTAATGGTCAAACTTGGTATAAACCGCGTTTCACATTTAGTGAGGTTTTGTTGTTTTTTTAACACCTCTATTATTGACCGAAAAATAGCTGTATGCTTATACTCATCAAGTGCGTGTTTTACGAAACCAAATGCCATTTTTGCATCTTTACTATCGCGGCGTTTGGCTGCTTGAAGCATCTCAACCGCGGAGCTAAATTCTGCAAAAGAGAACTCGTTAAGGGTTTCTTGGATGCTATTTAAAGGGTCTTTTTTTTTGCGAAACCCGACTTTATTAGCGTTTTTAAACAACTTTTTCTGTACCCTGGTTGTTATTATAGCATTTCCAAACAATGCCAGTGCGAATTCTAAGTGCTTACCATATTTTTTATACGGGTACAATCAGTCCTTTGTGCACTTCCCTAACAGCGCTAATTTTTGCATTCAAAGTGGAGATGGGGAAATTAATATCAGAACAGATGTACTTGGCGGTCGCGTTATAAATGCAATTTCCGGCAGCAAATCAGAGAAGTTTTTTTTCGGCGAAAGTCAGCTTTTAGGATTTGATATCTCTGGCATACCCGGATCTCACGACCTTAACAAAGAGTTTCCCGATAAGAAGCTAATATTTTATGGGGCACCAAACAATGGCCCCTTTGAGTCTCTCAACTATGCTAACTATGTTTTAAGAAAAAAGAATGGCGGAGAAATAACTATTGGCTTTAATTTTGGGGCTGACATTTTTCGGCTTTTACCAGCCTGGAATCCAGAACACTTCGTTCCTTTGAAAAGCAAAGAGCTAGATTATTATCTAGAACACAGGTTTTTGTATGAAGTTAAGATTGCGATAGGACTAATTGGAGGGAAATTTTTTACTTCAAAGAGACCGTCCAAAACTCAGCTTCGTAAATTATTTAAAGATATAAATCTCGACACGCTAAATAAACGGATTGACGTGTATTTTTCGAATCTAAAAAATCTGACTGCCCGAGAATCGTTAACCACAAATATGATTATCTATCCCCCATATTGGGGTTATGAAACCAATGCTGATAGCGGTAGCCTTATGGCTGACGCTAAAACACTAATACATTTCTATAATTTCGTATGTGATAAAATCATCAATCAACCATTTCTAACAAATGTCATGGTTGGGAAGCCTGTCCTTAACAAACCAGACCCATTAACTTCAGATGGGCGACACTTTAGCCGTGGGACGTTAGAATATATACCAGCAAGCCAATATTGCGCCTCTAATTCTAGATATTAATATGCTTTCTTGGCCAACGGCATATATCATTTAGCTTGCCTAACACCTAGGACAGAATCCAAAAAATAGCACACTAGGGGTTAGCACGCTTATGTGCCAATCCCATAGTATACACTATTTATTAACTCAGTGGGTTAACAGCCGCCGCCGCCGCCGCCGCTAGACTGGCAAGCATTCAAAAACAGGGCGGTAGATACCAATACCAAAAATAATTTACTACTCATAGTCCTCTCCTCAAATTGAGATACCCTGATTTTGCCCACATACAAATGATTAGTCAACGATGGGTAAAATCTCGTTAGCATTTATCTACATCTTATCATACTCTCTATTGCAGCAAGCGCCCGTAGCTCAGCTGGATAGAGCGACGCCCTCCGGAGGCGTAGGTCAGGGGTTCGAATCCTCTCGGGCGCGCCATTGTCTAAAGTGCGAGCGGAAAAATAAGATGAAACTTAATATTGGAGGGCTATCGCCCGCAACCGGTTGGAAAACTATGCATCCAAGCGTAGAAGCTAACATCAAGGGTGATTTCGGCGATCTCGGCCAGTTCGAAGATGATTCTGTAGAAATTATTTATAGCTGCCATTTATTGCAGCGATTGGGCTATAATGAAGAGTTGCCGCAAGCTATGGCCGAATGTTTTCGCATTTTACAACCTGGTGGCGAAATTCTGATCTCGGTCCCGGATATGGCGCCACTTGCAGCACTTTTTGTGCACGACAAAGCAACACCGGAACATCAATGGCACCTAATGCGAATTCTCTTTGGTGGCCAAATGGATGACGATGACTATAATGTTATCGGGTTTACTGCCGATTTCCTGGCGACCTATTTCACTAATGCCGGCTTCGAAAGCATAAAATGCGTGGAAGATTTCAGGCTGTTCGAAGATGCCAGCCAGGAAAAATTAAACAATATTTCCATCAGCTTGAATATGAAAGCCAAAAAACCCGCATAATTGAGGGCTAATTGTAAAAGCTTTATATTCTTGTTTTAATCTGATTGCCTTTCAGGATGGACGCTCACCGCAAAGCACAAACAAACGGACGGAACGACACCGCCACTGCGCTTACTCGCGGGTTATCTCGATATTTTAGAGCTTTGGGCCAAGTCTGTATCAGTGAGTTTAGCCTGAAAAACCGGCGGCGTGCAGATATAGTCGCACTCGACCAGGCGGGCGGGTTCACTATCGTGGAAATTAAATCCAGCCGCACCGACTTCATGACCGATCAAAAATGGCCGGATTACCTCGAATTCTGTGACCGATTCTATTTTGCCGTAGAGCAGTCATTTCCTCACGATCTAATTCCATCCACATGCGGCCTTATCATTGCGGACGAATATGGCGCGGAGATCATCCGTAATTGCACGGCCCAAAAAATGCATTCGGCACGCCGTAAAGCAATGAGCTTGCGGTTTGCTCGAACTGCCGCACGGTGATTGATGGACTTGACTGATCAAGTACCACGTAGCCCATTGGCAGATTAAGAATTGGCGTTCATTCTTTCAATGGTGCTGGTGGTACTGTGACCACACAAAATTTCAGCCAGGATAACCTCGCCGCCCCATGATTGTACTGCTGAAGCACCAACTACCTCATCGACCGTGTAATCTGATCCTTTGACCAAAACGTCCGGCCGCAAAGCCTCAATCAAAGCCAGTGGCGTTTCTTGATCAAAAATCACCACCATGTCGACCAACTCCAAGCTCGCCAGAACTTGCGCTCTGCTAGATTCATTATGGATTGGACGGTCTCGGCCTTTCAACACGCGCACAGAGGCATCGCTGTTGAGACCGACAATTAACCGGTCGCAAGAGGCTTTTGCTTGAGACAGCAAAGAAATATGGCCGGGGTGCAGCAAATCGAAACAACCATTAGTGAAAGCGCACCGCATACCTTGCCGCCGCCAAGTGGCGGTCCTATCGATCGCCTGGTCTAACGTTTGGGTTTTGGCCTCCGCTCCCAGCATTTCAGTTTCGTGCAAAGCAGATAGTATTTCTGACACGTAGACGGTTGCGGTACCAATTTTTCCAACCACCACACCGGCAGCAATATTCGCGAATGCGGCACTAGCCGATAGAGACGCGCCCGTTCCAAAAACGATGGCAAGTGCGGCTACCACCGTATCGCCAGCACCGGATACATCGAATACTTCGCGTGCCCGCGCGGGCAAATGGTCCACATGCTCAGCCGTGACCAAACTCATACCTTGCTCGCTCCGTGTAGCTAGCACCGCCTCAACCCCGGCGGTTTCAATGATATAGCGGCAGGCGGCGGTCACCTCATCTTGCGTACCCGTCGGCATGCCGCTCGCCAGCGCCAACTCTTGCTTATTAGGCGTCAAAACGCCTGCCCCCTTATAGCGAGCATAATCACGCCCTTTCGGGTCGACAAAAATCATAGATTCGGTTTTTTCGGCAACTCCTATCAAGGAGCGTATTAGTTCATCGCCCAAAACGCCCTTGCCGTAATCTGAGAGTACCAAAACACTATTTTCAACAGACAAAGCCTCTGCGACAGCGCACATAACGGCTTCTGTCATTTGGCCGGACAAGGGCTCGACTGTTTCCCTATCCGCCCGCAGTAATTGCTGCCCGGCAGCGACATATCGGGTTTTGATGGTCGTGGACCGCGTTGGATCTTTAATGATTGAGGGGGTAACGCCTGGTGTATTTTCGATGAGGCTGCATACTCGAAGACCGGCCGCGTCATCACCGACAATCGATATCAAGGCTGATCGGCCGCCGAATGCCGCGATATTGCGCGCCACATTGCCTGCGCCGCCCAGAATCTCGGTCTCACGCGTCACACTAACAACCGGTATCGGCGCTTCTGGCGAAATCCGTTCGACATCGCCTTCGACGAATCGGTCCAACATGACATCCCCCACACAAACCACGTGCGATTCACTCAGCTGTCCAAGCAAAGAGGACAGGCTACCAATATCGCTCATTGTAACCTAACCATTGGAATCTTTGGGTGGGAAGCAGCAGTGTCTGCGAGAAGTGCCGCGCTCGTAGCCACCATTTTTTTTATCGTGCTCCGGGCCGCTGGTCTAACGGCACTCGAGCCAGTATTTTTTTCGCCCGTGGGAATCGTATCTACTGGTTTATTTTCGATATAGCTTTCGCTCATAAATTCCCCCCAGAAAAAACCGCAGCCGCTGTGAACACCGCCTAGTATAAACGACTACACGCACAAATAAATCATTCGGATTCTGTGACAGATTTCACAACCCTTGGATATATCGTTTTATATCGTACAGTGTTTAAAGAGTAATAACAGTTGATTAGAGACAGAGATACGTGTTCAACACTGAAAACAGTTGAGGCTCTCGAGAACAAAATACCGTAAGACCGATTGTCACCTGCGTGGTCTTCTTTGCAGCAGCCAAGACCAGCGGCTCGCTAAACACGTCAGCCCCGGTTTCGACTAGCCTCCAGACGTTGATGGTGGGACTAATTTCGGGGTGCGTGTTTATTCAATATTCGCTGAAGAGTTCGCCGATGCATTTTTAAACGACGCGCAGTCTCGGAAACATTACGATTACATTGCTCGTAGACGCGTTGGATATGTTCCCATCTCACCCTGTCAGCTGACATGGGGTCCTCCGGCGGCGGCGGCAAGGGCCGTTCTGTTTCTAGCAATGCCGCAGTAATGGCATCCGCATCCGCCGGTTTCGGTAAATAATCGACAGCGCCGGCTTTGACCGCCTCTACCGCCGTTGCGATATTGCCATAACCCGTCAGCATGACAATACGAACGTCTGCCCGCACCTCCCTGAGTGCCTTAACAATTTCAAGGCCATTACCATCCTCCAACCGCAAATCGACAATCGCGTAAGCGGGTGGTCTTTGGGAAGCACTATCTATACCTTCAGCCACGCTCGAGGCCACGTCTGGGATGAAGTTTCGCTTCTCCATGGCGCGCGCCAAACGATTGCGCAAAGGCGCATCATCATCAACGATCAGCAACGCACGATCAGCAGGTAGGCCTTGCGATAAATCGTTCAATGATCTTCTCCTTTTAAAGGCATTTCTTCCAAAGTAGCCCGCGGCCAGCTAATGACAACCTTCGCACCATCTTCATTGGTGAAGGTTAAATTAGCACCGGTCTTTTGTAACAATGTCTGTGCGATGAAAATACCCAATCCTAAATTTTCGCCGTCGCCTGCCCGGGTCGAAATATACGGCTCTCCGATTGCCGAAAGCACCGACGGTGCAAACCCCGGCCCATCATCTTGCACAGTGAGCCTTACTGCGTCCAAATCCCAATATAAACGCAAAGCAACAGAGCTCGCCGCAAATTGCGTCGCATTCTGGATCAAATTTCCCAAACCATGAACCAACTCCGGTCCATAGGGGAGATACGGTTCTTCGCCTTCCGCCAATTCCTCTGTCTGCACGGTCAAAGACACACTTTCAGTGTTGTACGGAGAAAGAGCCGTCTTCACCAAGGCCAAAAACGGCAGACTTGCGAACGGATTATTGGCAACAGCTTCTGGTGTTTTTGCTAGACCGGTTATGATTTCCCGACATCTATCCGATTGACTTAGCAAGAGCTCCACATCTTCTGAGATCGGGCTGTTCTCCGGCACTTCTTGGGATAACTCTTTTGCCACCACCGCAATAGTTGCAAGCGGAGAGCCCAATTCATGGGCCGCAGCCGCGGCCAAGCCGCCCAAGGCAGAAATGCGCTGTTCGCGAGCTAAAGAGGATTGTGTTGCCGCCAAAGCTTCGTACATACGCCGCGCTTCTTCGGAAACAGACCATACATAGGTGGCAATAAAAACAACGGCGACGGCCAACGAGGTCCATATTCCCAATAAATAAGTAGGCTCCAACGCGAGCGGCCAGCCACTCCATGGTAACGGTAAATGATACCGCCCCAAAAGCGAAATACTCACCATTGCTAACAATATGAGGCCAATAGTAGCACTTCGGGAAAGGATCGTTGCAGACACCATGGCGGGGGCAATTATCAATGTAACAAACGGATTGGCAAGACCGCCCGTGAGGTACAACAACGCACTCAGCTGAACAACATCGAATCCCAAAAGGAGAACCGCCTCTCGATCAGAAATTCTCTGACGGCCTTGGCCGCGCCGCGCCAAAATCAAATTAGAGATGATCAAGGCAGTGATAGCCGCCAGACAAGGAAACAGCAGTAGATCAAAGCCAAGACCGAAGCCGACCACCATCACGGTTACGGTTTGTCCCGCCGCTGCCACCCATCGCAATAGAATTAGCGTTCGTAGATGTAAGCGCCCTGCCTGAATTACGCTCAATCCAGTGCCGCCGCTATCGATCCTATAGGTATCCCGCTTAAACATCGTTATGTCATCTGCCTCATTCGGTTAAAAGCCCTTGCCAAATCAACAATCCGCTAACCATATAGCTCTCATGTCTCAAGAAAACCCAATCATTTCAGTGTCCGGCCTATCGAAAAGATTCGGTGATGTCTACGCTGTCAACGACATCAATTTTACCGTCGGCGCCGGCTCAATCACCGGTTTGCTTGGTACAAACGGTGCCGGTAAAACCACAACCATCGCCATGCTACTTGGCTTAATAATTCCCACATCTGGCAAAGTCGAAATATTCAAATTCGATATGCTCAAAACCCGTCATGCAGCGTTAGCACGCATGAACTTTTCTTCGCCCTACATTGATCTTCCTCAGCGATTAACAGTTGCGCAAAACCTTACAGTCTATGCAAAATTATATGGGCTCTCGAATATTCCGGACCGCCTGGCCCAACTAGCTAGAGAACTACAGTTGTCGGATTTCATCGACCGACCTTATCGTACCTTATCGTCGGGCCAGAAAACCCGGGCCATGTTGGCAAAATCGCTTTTGAACGAGCCCGAGCTTTTGCTACTCGACGAACCGACCGCAAGTCTGGATCCGGACACTGCAGATTGGATCAGGCAGTATCTCGCTAACTATCAGCGCCGCACCAATGCAACCATTTTATTGGCAAGTCACAACATGCCCGAAGTAGAGCGGTTGTGCGATCAAGTGCTTATGTTGCGAGATGGAAAGATCATCACTCGGGGTACGCCGGCTGAGTTGATTAAGGCCCATGGCGGTGAAACACTCGAAGAGGTATTCCTCGCCGTTGTCAGGCAAAACCAGAACGGCAGCGCTGCGAGGCGTTTGATATGAAAAAAAATCATCTCAGACGGTTCGAATTTTCGGTGGGTAGGGTTTATGGGTTGGTACTGCGATACTGGTACCTACTTAAAGGGTCTGTACCACGCCTGTTAGAGCTCGCCTATTGGCCCAGCATCCAGCTCATCTTATGGGGGTTTATTTCACAGTTTTTCCTTTCCCAGTCATCCGCACTCGCGGGTGCTGCGGGCGTTTTAATTAGTGCAGTTCTTCTTTGGGACATCCTATTTCGGTGTCAACTCGGGTTCTCCATATCGTTTCTGGAGGAACTCTGGTCACGCAATCTCGGCCACTTGTTCGTAACGCCACTGCGGGCGCATGAATTTATCGCCGCACTCATGACCATTAGTTTAATCAGGGTCTTCATTGGCGTTGGCCCAGCCATCCTCATCGCGATCCCGCTTTATCATTTTTCCATATTCGATCTAGGCCTACCTCTCATCGCTTTTTTCGTTAATTTGATGATGTTCGGTTGGGCAATAGGTCTATTAGTCACCGCTTTGCTTTTGCGAGTGGGCGTTGGAGCCGAGAGTATTGCCTGGGCTATGATCTTTCTTATCGCACCGGTGAGCGCGATTTATTATCCCGTCGCAATTTTACCCGATTGGCTTCGGGCAGTTGCTTGGGCGCTTCCGCCTGCACATATTTTCGAAGGTATGCGGTCTGTCCTCATTAACGGTACTTTTGACGTCAACTTCTGGCTAAACGCATTCGGCTTAAACATCTTCTATCTAACAATTAGTAGTGCGGCGTTCTTATATAATTTCCATTCTGCGCGCCGGGATGGAAAGCTTCTACAAATCGGCGAGTGAGCAATCGCTCAATTAGTTATAGTTTCTCACTCACTTGTGCTTCTGCAAAACTCGCCATTCCCGTATGACAAGAAATCGCACCGCGTAATATGCTCAACGCCATCACCGCGCCGGAAGCCTCGCCTAATCGCATACCGAGGTCCAACAAAGGCGACTTGTCTAGACATTCTAGCAAACGGCTATGAGCAGGTTCCGCAGATAAATGGCCTACTATGCAATGATCAAGTGCGCTACTATCGATTTTGTGCAGAACCGCAGCGGCTGCAGTCGCGGCGTAGCCATCGAGTATGACCGGAACTCGGCCAATGCGGGCGGCTATCACCGCGCCAACTATTGCCGCCAATTCATGACCACCAAGACGCCGCATGACCTCAAAAGGGTCGTCGAGGTTCTCACGATGATAATCCAGTCCCGCAGCGACAGCCTCAATTTTCTGGCTCAACACACTATCGGCTACACCGGTACCGGGGCCCGTCCAACTTCGTGCCTCGCCGCCAAAAAGAGCGCAACACAAAGCGGCGGCACTTGCCGTATTCCCAATTCCCATTTCTCCCAGGCAAACAGCATCAATACCGTCCTCGACCACCATCATGCCGTAAGTCATAGCCCTTGCGCACTCTTCCTCACTCAAGGCTGCACTTTCCGTAAAGTCAGCGGTCGGATGATCAAGCGCCATCTCATAGACCCGCAATTCTGCGTCATATAGTTTACATAGCTGATTGACCGCGGCACCACCGGCCTGAAAGTTTGCCACCATCTGCGCCGTTACTTCAGGCGGATAGGCGGAAATACCGTGCCGTGCAATGCCGTGATTGCCTGCGAAGACCGCAACGCGTGGTCGCTCCAACCGAGGGGGATATCGGCCTTGCCAACTGACAAACCACTCGGTAAGCCCCTCCAACAACCCAAGCGACCCCTCCGGTTTTGTTAGCGCTTTTTCTTTGGCCGCCGCCGCTACTGCTGCCGTATCGTCAGGCGGCGGCAAGCTATTCAAAAGCTTTCGGATTTCATCCAACGACGCATCCACGGTTCCATCCATCAAAATTTTCCACCAATTTTTTCCAATTAGTCTAATTCCCTACTGTACGACGAACGACTTTGCAGCAAATAATGTGGACATCATGACTAAAACGCCAAAACCAAACACGCCGATCACCCAGAGGGATGCTGGCGAAACGCCTATGGACAAACGTGATACCGCCAATTCTAAAGGCCCCCGGGGAAATTCAACGACGGAAAAATCATCTGTCCCTTTCGATGAAGCCCTCGCGCTTGACACACGATTAGGCGAATTTTTACTCGCGATCGGTTTTTTCACACGCCTGCCAGTGCCGATGGACAACGAAACTGCGGCGCGCCCACTAGCCGATGCCAGTTGGTCATTTCCCATCGCCGGATTGATCGTCGGCCTTTGCGGCAGCACGGTCATAACACTTGGGGCGGGATTAAACTTGCCACCTCTCGTACTCGCATTTCTGGCCATTGGCCCCATGATTTGTCTAACCGGCGCGCTCCACGAAGATGGACTGGCTGATTGTGCGGATGGGTTATGGAGTGGCGATAACAGTGAAAAACGCCTCACCATTATGCGCGACAGCCGAATTGGTGCCTTCGGCGTCATCGCCCTGGTCCTCATGCTGGGAATAAAGGCAACGGCAATAGCCCATTTACTAACTGCCGCAGGAACATGGAACACGATTCTGGGAATCCTTGCCGCAGCGTGTCTCTCGCGTGGCGCTCTGCCTTGCGTTATGCGTTCGGCGCCACTCGCCAGCGAGAATGGGCAGGCCGCAAATGCAGGCAAACCCGGCCAGCAAGAAATGTTGGTCGCCGGTGGCATCTCGGTGTTAATTTGCCTTCTTTGTTTAGGTTTTGGAATCACCGTATTCTCAATTCTTATTGGCGGCAGCCTATGCGCGGCATTCACCGTCATCGCCATAAATCGCATTGGCGGCTATAACGGTGATGTTCTTGGTGCACAGCAACAAATTCTCGACGTCGCAACCTTAACAGTAGCATCATCAATGCTCTAAAAAGGCCTACTACAATGTCAACAATCGAAACACGTTGGTGGTGGGTACGCCACGCCCCAGTGATCGGAGACGACGGTCGGGTTTACGGCCAAACTGATCTTTCCGCAGATGTCAGCGATAGCCGTATTTTCGCTCGGCTACGCAAACTATTGCCAGAAAAACCAGTGCTGGTGACATCTGACTTGCAAAGAACGACCTTAACAGCCGACGCAATCGCCCAAGCCGGTTTAGCCCTGCCCAAGCCTATCAAGGAGCCCGCCTTCAGAGAACAGCATTTTGGTGCTTGGCAAGGGCTGAAGCGCGATCGGTTTTACAAGGAGACTGGCGCAACAATACACCGGTTTTGGGTCGCCCCCGCCTTTGAACGTGCACCAGAAGGCGAGAGTTTTGCAGATCTGGTCGCCCGGGTCGTGCCTGCTATCACTCGCTTAACCGCGGAACATGCCGGGAGAGACATTCTGTGTGTAGCACATGGCGGTACTATTCGCGCCGCGCTCGCCTTTGCGCTGGGACTTCCCCCAGATAAAGCTTTGGCCCTGCGCACTACTAATTGCGGGCTTACCCAGCTAGACCATATCCTTGACGAAAACGGTGATGCTGCGGGCGTGTGGAGGATTGTAACCGTGAACCACGATCCGGCGGCCTAAAAGGCTAATTAAATAGACACAACAGAGCGTAACAGGTTCCCAGCCATCGATCGAAAATGTAGTAAAGTACGATATCTAAGATCAATCCAACGGCCAGTATCGGCGCGGCGATATACACCGCAAAATAAACCCACGCCCACCGTGTAAAACGAGGCCCAGGAAGGTAAATCCCTCTGACCGAGTGCGCCTTTTCACGCAAAAAACCGAGTAAGCTCATTTAAACATTATAGCAAAGGAATTTGGTGTCTTGGAAATAAGCTGGGATACAGCCTCACGAACGGATTGGAACCGCTATGTTACGGATGCCCACAAATGTCCGTTTGAACAAAGCTGGTCTTACGGCGAGGCGATCACTGCAACCGGCGGGGGGGTAAAACGCGCTATATTTCGAAAGAATCGCAAACCTGTCGCATTCGCCCAACTTTTCACAAAAAAAATTGGAGCCTTTGTCACCATTGTTCAGCTTTTGCGGGGGCCTATCTTTTTGACCGAAACCCCAGATTTAACTGATTACTTCAAAGCCTTACGTTTATTACAAGAGAGCGATTTACAATTAAACCGCACGATTCGGTTCTGGACACCGGAAATTCTAGATACACCGGAAAATGATCCTTCGTTCCGACGTCTTAAATGGCGTCGCGTCATTACTGGGTACAACACGATTTGGCTAAACCTCGACTCCAGTGCGGACAATCTTCGGCACCAACTTGAGGGTAATTGGCGGAATGGCCTAGTAAAGGCAGAAAAACAGCGTCTGAAGATACGCGTCCACAATGACCTTAAAACCATCGAGTGGATAATCGATGTATATGAAGCGATGCGAAAGAAACGCCGCTTCGGCGGGGCATCTGCGGCCCTGCTTCGCGCCGCATATCAGTGTGCCGCGGATCGGTCTGACTTTTTAGTCTTAAAAGCGAGCCTACAACGCAAACCTGTCGCTGCTATTATGCTAGCCAGGCACGGTAAATCAGCAACCTACATGATCGGCTGGAATAATGAGGTAGGCCGAAAAACTAATGCGAACGCCCTATTACTGTGGCAGGGCATGCTTGCCCTAAAGAACGAGAATGTCAGCTGCTTCGATTTAGGTGGTGTCGATACGCGCTCCCTACCCGGTATTGCCCGATTCAAGCTTGGTATGGGAGGCGATATCGCCAGTCTCGCCGGCACATATTTTTGATAAAAAAGATCGTTATAGAGTATAATTACCATCAAATCGCCCATGAAGTAGCAACATTTCTACGCGCCCGCCACGAGTGGCACAATCAACCTGAAGGAGACCCTTTGATGAAATTTCCCGGTGCCATTGCCTCTTTAGCATTTGCCATCTTTGCAATGAACCCCGCGGTCGCAGGGTCGGCACTCGATGAAAAGGAACTGGTAGCGAAGGCGCACTTTACAGTTGAGCGCATGTCTCAAGACAAGGACGTAGGCCCTAATGTCCGCTACCTTATCAAAAAAGCCAAAGCGGTCATGGTTTTCCCGAATGTGCTTAAAGGCGCCTTTTTCTTTGGCGCAGAAGGCGGCAACGGGGTTCTGGTCTCTAAAAATGCAAATGGTAATTGGGGTTATCCAGCGTTTTATACGATGGGATCCGCCAGCTTCGGACTACAAATCGGTGGCCAAAGCCAAGAAATTGTATTGCTCATCATGTCGGAGCGCGGCCTTTCATCGGTTCTAAAAAATGAGGTCAAATTGGGCGCAGATATCAGCGCCGCGGCAGGCCCGAAAGGCGTCGGTGCCGAAGCATCGACAACGACGAATTTCCGTGCGGATATCTATTCCTTCTCGTTGAACCAAGGAGCGTTCTTGGGCGCAAGCGTGGAGGGTGCGGTCATCCATCCCAGACAAGCCAAAAATCATGCCTATTACGGAAACACGAAAGCGAGTGCCGAGGACATTATTTTACATGGTCAATATCAAAACGTACATGCAGATAAACTGCGCAGTTCATTGCGAAAGCTGCAGTAGCGTTTTCATAAAAAAGTCAAAGACAAAGCCGCAAAAAAGGTGCCGTTGGTCAAACAAGCGCCGACGAACAAATAGAGAGCACGGTTGATATCGTCGGCATTTAGACTTGCGCGACCGGCACCAATCCATGCAGTCTCCTCTTGACCTCCCGCATAGTGACGTGGCCCACCGAGTGCAAAACCCAGCGCGCCGGCTAACGCCGCTTCCGGCCAGCCGGCGTTTGGCGAAGGATGCTTCCCAGCATCGGATTTAATTACGCGAATAGCCTCCAGGGGCCTCCCAGCCGGCGTCACAATGCCCGCTATTATTAGAAACAACACAGATAACCGAGCCGGGACCCACATGACCGCATCATCCAAGCGAGCCGCAATCCGGCCAAACATCAAATAACGCTCAGACCGGTACCCGAGCATACTATCCATAGTATTGACAGCTTTGCAGAAAAGAAGACCCGGCAAACCAAACACCAAATACCAAAATACTGGGGCAATAACGGCGTCTGCAAAATTTTCGGCAAGAGATTCGATTGCGGCACGTGCAACACCGCCTGTATCAAGCTTCTCAGGGTCGCGCCCAACCACATGAGCAACAGCCCGCCGCGCCGATGCCAAGTCGTCTTCGTCTAATGCCACCGCAACGGCACGAACATGGACATACAGGCTGCGCTGGCTGACAAGAATGGTGACAATCGATAATTCAAGCACCCATAACCGATAGGTCTCAATGAAAACCATCAGGCCGGCCCCAAACCCTAGCGATAAGGCCGCAATAAAAACCACCACGATCCCACCGCAG
>Ga0315315_10003643_pt1 | contig 14160 bp, 14 predicted proteins | sample M140m3416metaG_FD_203699 | JGI IMG/M metagenome (GOLD analysis project Ga0315315, IMG submission 203699) | Ammonia-oxidizing marine archaeal communities from Monterey Bay, California, United States - M1 40m 3416 | ecosystem: Environmental > Aquatic > Marine > Intertidal zone | place: USA...
TCGCAGCTATGAATGGTAGAAGTAAAGCATTAAGACAATTAGACGATTTATTAGGATTTTTATAAACAAGAAGAAAGAGAGTAAAGGTTGTTAAAAGTACATATCCGTAAAGGACAATCCGTAGAACAAGCACTAAAAATATTCAAACGTAAAGTTAAAGACTCAGGTATGATGTTTGAATTGAGAGAACGTTCATTTTACAAAAAGCCATCGGCGATTAAAAGAGAACAAAAGAATAAAGCTAAACTACGAACCAAATACGAAAAACTAAAAAACCAAGAAGATTAAAATAAATACACACTTTGTGTGATATTTTTTGGTTTTGTTATATTTATATATACGAAACTAAATACACTATCGTATATTCATACAATCATATAGTGTAAATCAATAAAACTATATTATAGTTCCAAATAACTATATTGAATCCAAACGGAGAAATAACAATGGATGATTTACTAAGAGAAGCTATTGCTGATGCTAAAGCAGTTAGAGAAACTGCATTAGAGAACGCAAAAATAGCACTTGAGGAAGCATTCACACCACGTTTACAATCTATGTTGTCAAGAAAAATCGCTGCAGAAGCAGAAGATTCTGAGGAAATGATGGACAAAGACGAAATGGACGCAGAAGAAATGAAAATGAATTCTGACGAAATGGAAGCTGAAGAAATGATGGACAAAGACGAAATGGACGCTGAAGAGATGATGGACAAAGATGAAATGGAATCAGAAGAAGGTGAAGACCACGAAGAAATGAGAGGTATGAAAGAAACCGAAGACGCTGAGGAAGAAGATTCTATGGACGAGATGGAAGATAAGGACGAGGAAGAAGCTGAGGAAATGAGAGAAACTGAGGATAAAGACGAAAATGAAGACGAGATGTCTGAAATGGAAGATAAAGACGAAGATGAAAAAATGGACGAAGCGGAAGACGCAGAAGAGTCAGAAATGGACGAGGACGAATTAGACCTTGAATCAGTTCTTGCTGAGTTAGAAAAAGACCTTGATGATGAAGACCAAGTTGATGAAGAATACAAAGACGGAGACGTTGAAGATGGTATGAACAAAGACGAAGTTGAAGTTGACGATGAAAAACTAGCTGAAAATGATGTATCTTCAGACATTGGTAAAAGCGATAACAAAGTTAATGCTAAAGCTAATGATTCTTCTTCAGTAGGACAAGGACCAGAATCAGAAGGTTCTGACAAGAAAGCCGGAGACGAGCTTTCAGACCACGATACGGTTAAAGAGTCAGAAAACAAAGATGAGGAAGACCTTGACTTAGACGAAGTTCTTAGAGCACTTACAGAAGAAGAAGCTGAAGAACAAGACGCGGAAGAGAATGAAAAACTCAAATCAGAAATAAAAGAGCATCGTAAAGTAATACACTTTATGAGAAGTAAATTAAACGAAGTTAATCTATTGAACGCTAAATTATTGTTCTCAAACAAACTATTTAGAGCATTTGGACTTAACAACAACCAGAAATTAAAAGTTGTTGAAACTTTTGACAGAACTAAAAACTTACGTGAAGTTAAATTGGTTTATGCTACATTAGCAGAATCATTTAAAAGACCAGGTAAGAGACTTAGTGAGTCAGTAAGAAAAGGTTCAAGTTCTAAACCAGTTCGTTCTACAAAACCTAAAGCGGTATTGTCAGAAGGACAAGAGTTAAGAAACAGATTCAAGAAATTAGCTAATATTATTAATTAGGAGACTAAAAAATGAGTAAATTAAATTCAATCGAGAAATTGATGGACGGATACAATCCACAACGTCAGTTACTTGAACAAACTCGTCAGTTAGTTACTAAATGGGAACCAACAGGCCTATTAGAAGGCATGGAAGATGAAACAAAAAGACACGGAATGGCAGTATTGCTTGAAAACCAAGCAGGACAGTTAATCCAAGAAGCATCAGTTACTGGTGGACAAAACGCAGAAGAGTGGAGCGGTGTAGCTTTACCATTAGTTCGTAGAATTTTTGGTGAGTTAGCAGCTCAAGACTTTGTGTCAGTTCAACCAATGAACTTACCTTCAGGTCTTATCTTCTACCTTGACTTCAAATACGGAACAGCCCAAACTGGTAACCACGTAGAAAACTCAGATGTATACGGAAATACATCAGGTTCAAACGTTGACGCTTCAGGCGGTTTATATGGAGCAGGAAAATTCGGTTACTCAATCAACGACAAAGCAACAGCAGAAATTAAAGTTAACACCTCAACAGGTGCAACAGCTTTTACAACTTCTTCAGTTTCTTTTCAAGACGTTGATTTTGAACCAGACCTATCTTCATCAGTAGCAACAGGAAACCTTGCAAACAATGGTTTAGTAAAAATCACAACTGCAATCGCATCCTACACAAACCCAGACAAAGACGGAGTAAGAGCTTACTCTATCTCAGGTTCTGGATTTGACGAGTTCTTTCCAGCTTACACTAAATACGACGCATCAGCAGATACCGTTTCATTTATCGTAAGAAAGAGCTTAGCAGGAGTACCATTGAGTGCTTCAGTTAAATACCACGCACAACCAGTAACTGATTACAGCAGAACTGATTTTGAGGCAACAGCAGCAGGAACAGATTTAAATCCTGAAACTGATATCGACATTCCTGAATTAGATATCGCACTAAAGAGTATTCCGATAATCGCGAAAACTCGTAAGTTAAAAGCAGTCTGGACTCCAGAACTTGCACAAGACTTAAATGCATATCATTCAGTTGACGCAGAAGCAGAATTAACATCACTATTAAGTGAGTATATTTCAATGGAAATTGATTTAGAAATACTTGATATGTTGTTTGCAAATGCATCAGCTAAATCAGAAAAATGGTCAGCAAAAGTTGGACACGAGTTTGACTCAGCAAGTTCAACATTTGTAGAATCATCAGGTGCTTCAAACGCTTACACTAAAGGTGAGTGGTTCCAAACACTTGGAAACAAAATACAAGCAGTATCAAACGCAATTCACCAGAAAACTCTAAGAGGTGGTGCTAACTTTATGGTGGTTTCACCAGAGACAGCAACTATCATTGAAAGTATTCCTGGATATGCAGCAGATACAGTCGGTGAAGCAACAACTAACCAGTTCGCTATGGGCGTTCAAAAAGTTGGTGCTTTAAATAACAGATACACCGTGTATAAAAACCCATATATGTTAGAGAATCAAATACTTGTCGGTTTCAGAGGACAAAACTTCCTTGAAACTGGTGCGGTTTATTCACCATATGTGCCGTTAATTATGACACCGCTTGTCTACGACCCTAAAAACTTTACACCACGTAAAGGGGTAATGACAAGATACGCTAAGAAGATGGTTCGTCCTGAATTCTATGGTAAAGTCATAGTAGCTGATGTAGATAAAGTATAATAATTTTTAATTATTAGAAATTGATAACAGATAAGTTAGAAAAAGCCCCACTTCGGTGGGGTTTTTTTTATTATAATCTATACTTATATACAGAGATTATTTCCAGCCCTGGCGACGGATGTCGTGGGTATTGTAATCTACAATTAAAGGATTTGGGAAGCAGGAAATCCCCAAATTGCATGGAGAAAAATAATGGCAAATGTAACAAAAGCTAGTATTAAATCAAAACTAAGACAATCACACGCAAACTATATGGATGACTTAGCAGATTCAATAGCTACTTTAAGTGATACACAAACTATTACTGGTAATACAACTCAAAACGCTTTGATTATGGGTGTTCAAACAGTCGCAGCAGCAGGTGCAAACCAAGGCGCAGCTGGAGCAATCGTTCAAGGTAGTGGAGCAGTTGTAATCGTAACAGGTGCAGATGACGCAAAAGGTGTTAGATTACCTTTACTATCAGATTGTACCGTTGGAGAAGCATATTTCGTAATGAACAATCTTTCAAATAAGACATTAGAAGTATATCCAGGTGTAGGTGACGCAGTTAATGTATCATCAGACAATACAGCGATTACGGTAGCAGCCGACACAATCAACATATTCATATGTATGGATTCAGCTGAATGGTTCGGAGCAGAGTTACCACCAATAGCAGCATAATAATTTCAGTCCTGAAACTGATTATTATAGTAATAAAAAGCCCCCACTTTTTGTGGGGGTTTTTTTATACAAAATACAAAAAAGTTATATTTATTAATGTATATACAAATAGACTATTAATAGGAGAATTTAATGGCTCAAGAAGCAATATGGCCAGGTAGTGGCTCTGCAATCCACGAGGATAGTGGTTCCACACCATTCGGGTTATACGATACAGACTCAGAGTTTCAAACAGAAGCTCCGCAAGTAGCAAAATGGTGTGCACAAAGACTTGGATATCCAATTATGGATGTTGAACTCCAAGACACACAATTTTATGCTTGTTTAGAAGAAAGTGTTTCTGAATATGGTGCGCAGGTAAACCAGTTTAATATTCGTGATAACTTATTTCATTTAAAAGGACAACCAACAAGTTCAAACTTCACACATAAAAGGGTAAAACCTACTTTAAGTGAAACTATATTTATTTCAGAAGAATACGGACAAGAAGCATTAGTTGGTGGTTCAGTTGATGTCAAGAGAACAGCAGTTTCAATTAATTCAGGAAGTCAAGTTTATGACTTAAATGCATTAGTTAGTGATGTAAGTGAATCGGGTGCGTCAATAGAAGTTAAACAAGTTCATTATGAAGCAAGACCAGCGGTAACTCGTTATTTTGACCCATACGCATCAACAGGATTCGGAACATACAATATGTTAGATGGATTTGGTTTCGGTAGTTATTCACCAGCAATTACTTTCGTATTACAACCTATGTATGCGGATTTACTTAGAATACAAGCCATTGAATTTAATGACCAGATTAGAAAATCAGCTTATTCTTTTGAAATTAGAAATAATCAGATGAGAATATTTCCAATTCCAACTCAATCGGGTTCGGTTTGGATTGAATATATCAAAACAGAAGATAGAGATAATCCATTAAGAACAAGACACAGCGGTTCAAGTGACGATACAATAGTATCTGATTACTCAAATGTTAATTATGATTTTATGAAATACTCAAACATTAATGATGTGGGTAAACAATGGATTAGAAAATACGCATTAGCATTATCAAAAGAGTTATTAGGTATTGTTCGTTCTAAATATGGTAATATTCCTATTCCAAATGCAGAAGTTTCAATGGACGGAGATACATTGAGAGCAGAAGCAACTGCAGAAAAAGAACAATTAATAGAACAATTGAGAGAAAATTTAGAACAAACCAGTCGTAAGGCACTTATGGAAGCTCAAAAAGATGAAAGTGAATTTGAGCAAGAAACATTGAAAAAAGTCCCTTACCCAATCTATATAGGATAAAAAAATGCCACAAAGATTTTATGGAAACAAAGATTTGGCAACCTTTGAAAAGTTCAACAGAGAACTTATAGGTGAACCAAACATTGATGATTGCGGAATAATAGACCAGTTCGTTATTCTACATAGAGTTTCAGTATATGATACAGAAACAAATATGTATGGTGAAGCATCAGAAGGTAAAGTTTATAAACAAGGAGTTAAATTACCTTGTATAGTAAACGCTGAAGACTTTGATTTTGACTACACGGACTTCGGTGCGGATAATAAACAGAATGTATCGTTTGCATTTCAAAGAGCATATCTCGTTGAAGTAAATGTAAAACCAGACATAGGTGACATATTTAAATGGAACGAAGGTTATTTTGAAGTTGATTCATATAATGAAAATCAATTAGTCGGTGGAGACCCAACAAAGTCTCATTCAATTGTGGTCAAAGCACACTTAGTAAGAATGCCAACCAATAACTTAGAGGAGTATAGAGGTTCATAATGGCAAGAAATAAACCAATACCAAGAAGTCAACGACAAGAGTTTAATCGTGCTACAAAGATTAGCCGTAATTCACCAGGAGCAAAAGATGATGTAAAGAATGTATCCGTAGGTATTATGGATATGGATAGTGCTATTATGTATTACTTCAATGAAGTGATAAAACCTAATGTAGAAATAAATGATGAGAAAGTAAAAGTTCCTTGTATTTACGCATCACCAGAAAGATGGAATCAAGTCACAAAACAAGGATTTCTAAGAGATAAAAAAAGACAAATTATAGTTCCATTAATAGTTTATAAACGAACAGGTATGACTCGTAATACAGATATGCCAATAGATAAATTGGATGCTAATGAACCAAAATTATTTTATTCATTTCAAAAGAAATATTCTCAACAAAATCGTTTTGATAAATTTTCAGTATTGCAAAACATAGAACCTAATCGTGAGTATTATAATGTAGCGATGCCAGACTATATGAACTTAACATATGAATTTACAATATGGACTTCTTATATTGAACAAATGAATCAAATAGTTGAAAAAATTAATTACTCGGACGGAGCATACTGGGGTGAACCAGGTAAAATGAAATTCAGAACTCAAATTGAAAGTTTTTCAGATGCGAGTCAAGTAGAAGGTGAGAGATTAATAAAAACAACCTTTAGTGTAAATCTATATGGATACATATTACCAGAAAGATTTAATAATGCTTCAACAACACAAAAATATTTAACACCTAAAAAACTAATCATTAGAGAAAGCACAGACAAAACTATCATTAATGATAAGGGTGAAGTACAAGATTTATCGTCAAATGCAGCAGAGTTTGGTGAAGCAACAAAAGAAATTTTCAGTATATCTATTACTAATCCATTTACATTAGAACAAGGAACGGGTATTACATTATCAAACAATGGAAATAGTTTTGATGGTTCAGCACCATTATCTCAAACAATATCAATTGGACAAGATGTAGGAACTTCCGCTGATGTTACATTTGATACATTAACAGCTAATACTTTAAATTTGGGTAGTGCTACAACTACATTTGCTGATGGAAGTATAAGTGGTAGTTTAGCTATTACTGGTTCATTAGTTGTATCGGAAAGTCTTAATGTTGTCGGTGATATGACGATAGGAGGAACACTTACATCAGACATATTTGTTACACAAATTACAACTCGTTCAGTAGATTTTTCAACAGGTTCTAATCAGTTTGGTGATACTCTTGATGACAAACACGAGTTCACAGGTTCAGTTGATATTACGGGTTCATTTAGTTTGAATGGATATGAAGTAAATGAAATATCAAATGACTCTACTTTTGTTGGTGAAAGTCCTACCGCACTTGTTACTGAACAGGCAATGGCAAACTTTAATATAGCAACCTTAACCACAGACGAAACAACTTATTTAAGAAAACAATTTTTTAAAGCATCATCAAATATAATTTCTACCAATACAGCAAGCTTTACAGCGGAAACAGCTTCAGCACCAAGTGGTGTAACATCTACATCTAAAAATGACTTCGTGTTCTTTGTCAATGGACAATATATGGAACACGACGCTCTGGCAATCAGACAAACGGGTTCAGCGTTCCATTTGGAAGTAAATACAACATCAATAGGATATGAATTAGAATCTGATGACGAAATATTAGCAATCGGTAAATTTAATTCATAATGTCAAATTTAATATTTAAACTAAATAACCCACTTATAATTTCTTCATCAACTGGTGTTACGACACGAGCTAATGGAGATTTATTTGTATCAAAAGAGTTTGATGGACTACAAGATAATTTAATCAATGTGTCTATCGGACAGGCAGTAGAAACTGGTTCAAGTGTTACATTTAATAGTGTAACATTAGACCCAAATACAATGACAATAGGTAATGAAAGTAAGAATATTGTTTTAAAAGACGGAAGTATATCGGGTAGTTTAAATGGATTACAAGTAAAAAACAACCTAACAATATCAGGTGATACAACAACTATTGGAACCACTACATTTAATGGTAGTTTAAGTGCAGGTTCAACATCATTCACATCTACACAAACAACTTCATCAGTAAATACTGGTTCAAGAAAATTCGGAACAGAAACGGAAAATCATCTACAAAGTTTTACTGGTAGTATGGATATAACGGGTTCTATTGATATAAATTCAGATGTTAGGTTTTTTCAAATATCAAATGATACAACGACATCTGGGTCAAGTGTTCAAGCACTAATTACAGAAAAAGTTGCTTTTGAAAAATTACAAAGTTTAAAACCAGATAGAGATTACTTGAGAAAGTCATTTGTTCATACGGGTAGCTTTCAAAATAGTTCAAGGATATCTTTTAATGCAATTACGGCTTCGGCACCAACAAATTTATCAAATACTACCGAAGAAGATTTTATATTTTTTATTAATGGTATGTTAATAGAAAACGACGCATTAGAAATTCAACAAGTATCATCAACAGACTTAAGACTTAATTTAAATACAACAGAGTTAGGTTATAGTATTGACTCAAATGATGAGGTTATAGGATTTGGGAAATTTAATAGTTAGATATTTATAAGTAGAGATTATTATGGCAAGAACAAAATCAAAACAATTAGCAGAATTAATGACATTTACAACGGCAAGTATTGATGTCGTAAGTGGTTCATTGATTCCAGATTCTGCAAATTTATATAATATTGGTAGCTCTACACTACCATATAATAGTGGTTCATTCCAAAATTTAGATGTATCGAGTACAGGTCAAGTAAGTATTACTAATTTATTTGTATCGGATATCAGTCATTTTACTGGTTCACTACAATTAAAAGAACAAACCACAACACCAACCGCACAAGAGGGTGGATTGATGTATAGTGGTAGTAATTTTTATTTAGGTTTTGATTAGTTTTGATTAAAATTTAGTTTTGTTATATTTATAATTAGAATAAAATATATCGTCATATAGGAGATAAAAATGGCAAGTTGGAAAAAAGTTATTGTTAGTGGTTCATCGGCAGATTTAACTACATTAACATTAGATACAGCTCTTGCAGTAGCAGAGGGTGGTATTGGTGCAACAACATTAACAGATAAAGCAGTATTGATTTCACAGGATAGTGGAACAGACGCAGTTGGTGCAGTAGCATTAACTTCAAATGGACAATTAATTATTGGTGGAGCAGATGGGCCAGCCGCAGCAACTCTTACAGGAACTTCAAACGAAATTACTGTAGCAAATGGTGCAAACTCAATTACTTTGTCATTACCAGATGATGTAACAATTGGACAAGATTTAACTATAACCAGAGACATTGTATCTATGGTTGATATTGATGATATGAATGATATTGTCAAATCAAGAAACATTACAAATAGTGGTTCAGTAGCAGACTCACATATTACGGGTTCTTTTACAGGTTCTTATACAGGAGACGGAAGTAATTTAACAGGAATAGCATTAGACATTGACGGACTATCTGCTGGAACTGCATTACATCAAACACAAGACCATTTTGTATATTCAGACAATGGAACTGAAAAGAAAATTACATTTAGTAATGTAGAGGACGCTGTATTCGGTAATGTATCAGGTGATGCTACGATAGCAGCAGGTGGTGCATTAACAATTGGAGCAGGCGCAGTTGAACAATCAATGATAGCAGCATTCGGACTTTTATCAGGTTCAGCTCAAATATCCGCTGACATTAGTGGTTCTTTATCCGCAGCAGCAGTCGTAGGATTAGGAGCAAACATAGTATCGGCATCCGTAATGGTAGACCACGACGCAGCCACAAACTTCGTAGCAAATGAACACATTGACCATAGTGCAGTAAGTGTTGTAGCAGGTGACGGACTAACAGGTGGTGGAACAATAGCTGCAAACAGAACTCTTGCAGTAGGAGCCGGAACAGGTATTACGGTAAATGCAAATGATATAGCGATTGGTCAAGCAGTAGCAACAGACTCAAATGTTCAATTCAACAATATGGTGATTGACGGAAATTTAACTGTAAATGGAACACAAACACTTAACAACACTACAAACTTATTAATTGAAGATAGATTTATCTTAATGAATAGTGGTTCAAGTGCAACTGGTGACGGAGGTATCTTGGTCGGTAGTGGTTCAGCGTTTAGTGCTTCGGCATTTATATTTGATGATTCAGCAGATAGGTGGGGTGTCCAAATTGATACACAATTAGGTTCATCAGCAGCATCATCAATACCAGAGGCATACACAAGTTTATATGTATTAACAGCAAACACAGGTTCCGCAACATATAATGTTAAGGGTAATATTAAGATTGATGACGGAACAGGGGATATATTTATATATTCGTAAAAATTAATTAAAGAGGTTATTATGGGATTAATGGATAAACTTGAAGACAATGGTATCAAATTAACAAAAGATGAAACAGAATTTCTTTTGTTTCTAATACAGGAAAGTATGATACCAGGAAAAAAACTACTTGAAGCAGTAAAAGTAGTTGAAAAACTTCAAGACAATTATAAAAGATTAAGTAAATAACTTATTGGCCTTGATGTGGCAATCAAGGAAGTGGGCCGGATAGGTAACCAACCATAAGGAGATAAAATAAATGCCAAGTTGGAAAAAACTTATAGTTAGTGGTAGTGATGCCGCAATACCAAGTGTATCAAACACAGGAGATTTCACAATCGATGCTGGTGGAGATATCATTCTCGACGCAGACGGAACAGACATTCTATTAAAAGATGATGGAACTGAGTTCGGTAGATTTAAAATAGCTTCGTCTGACTTCGTAATCAAATCAGCAATAAATAACAAAGATATATTATTCAAGGGTGTTGACGCATCATCAACCATAACTGCATTACAATTAGATATGTCAGAAGCAGGAAATGCACAATTCCTATCAAACATATCAGGTTCTCAAATAGAAGCAAGTGGAGATGTTATCGCATTCGGTTCATCTGATAGAAATTTAAAAGATAATATTGAACCAATTGAAAATCCATTAGAAAAAATGGACAAGATTGGTGGTTATACATTTGATTGGAATGATAAACAAGACACATACAAAGGACACGATATTGGTGTAGTAGCACAAGAAATACAAGAAGTCTTGCCAGAGATTGTAGCAACTCGTGCTAATGGATACTTAGGTGTTAAGTATGAAAAGATTGTTCCATTACTAATAGAAAGTATTAAAGAAAATACAAAGAAAATTAAAGAATTAGAAGAAGAAATCAATCAAATTAATAAAAATTGTGATTGTTTGAACAAGTAAGCTTATATTTATATATAAGTAAAAAAGGAGTTATAATGGCAAAAAAATCAAAACAAATTAAATTTACAAAAGAAGAACTTAGTGGAATTAGAGAAGTTCGTAATAGTTTCAACAACATTACGACAAATTTCGGTAATCTTGAAGTTCAAAGAATACAGAATGAACAAAGATTATCTGCTATTGAGCAACAAAAAGTCATAGCAGAAAACGAATATAATCAAGTAATTCAACAGGAAGCAGAACTTCTTAACAATTTAAATGAAAAATATGGTCAAGGTTCATTGGATTTAGAGAAAGGTGTATTTACACCAATTGAAGAAAAAAAATAATGTCCAAAACCACATTTTGAGTTTTTAAATTGATATTTATACTTACGATATAACCTAATTAGGAGAAACATAATGGCTGAAAGAATAGTCAGTCCAGGTGTATTTACCAGAGAAAAAGATTTATCTTTCTTACCAGAAGCTATTGGTGAAATAGGAGCAGCATTAATCGGACCAACAGAAATGGGTCCAGCTTTTGTTCCAACAACCATCAGAAACTTCGGTGAGTTTGAAACACTTTTCGGTAAAGAAACCGGAGACTTTTATGTTCCGTTCACTGCGAAGCAATATCTTCGTAATGCAGGAGCATTAACAATAGTCCGTGTTTTAGGATTGGGCGGATATACAAATGATACCTTCGTGCTTATCGCTAGTGGTTCAACATACGGAGTAAGAGCGTTAGCTACATTAAAACCTTCAAGAGGCGCAGGAGCTTCACCATTTATTGGTGGACCAACAAGTGGCTCAATCAATAGTAGTGCTAATTCAGCAAGTGCATTTACACTTGAATTAGATACTAATAATGATGCGGCAAAGGAAAGTTTTAGTTTATCTTTCTCTACGGCTTCAGCTAACTACATTACAAATGTATTTAGTGAAAACCCACAAGACAATAGTAAACCGGTATATGTATATTCCAACTTCCAAAATACACAAAATCAAGTTGCAGGAGATGATGTCATCACATTCGCGAGTGGTGCAAATGAAAACTTTTCATTTGATTACAAACCAGCATCAACACCAGCAATTCAATCACAATTAGTAAACGGAGCAAGAACAGACTTATTTAAAGTCAAAACATTATCACACGGAAGTAATATGAACTCTAAATTTAGAGTTGGTATTTCTGATGTTAAGAGAGCAGCAGATGTTGCGGGTAGTGATTTTGGTTCTTTCTCATTACAAGTGATTACAAACAACCCAGGTCAAAATGACGACGGGACAGTTTTAGAGAACTTCTCAAACATAAGTTTTGATGAAAATTCTACAAACTACTTACCAAGAGTAATTGGTGATAAATTTATCACTATTGACTCAGCAGGTAAATTAACATCAAATGGTGATTACCCAAACAACTCTAAATACATTAGAGTATCAGATATAAGTAATCTACCAAATACTTCAAAAGAATTAGTGCCTATGGGATTTGATAAGTTATCATTACCGCATGTTCTGGTACTCGGAACACCAAGTGGTAGTGCTCACGCAGCAGCATTCCCAACTGCTTCTTTTGTAACAGGACAAACTAACAATCGTGGTTCATTTGACCAAAATGCTTATTACGGACTTGATTTTTCAAACAAAGATAGTCAGGCATACTTGAAACCACTTCCAACATCAGTCGGAACAGGAAACAATGTAACAATGAGTTTAGAAAATCAATTAGGTAATGCAGACGCATCAGTATTAGGTGACACATTTGCAAACGCATCTACATTGATTTCTTTAACTAATTCAGCAATTGGACAAAGAAAATTTGTAATTCCTTTCCAAGACGGATTTGATGGTTCAAATCCAGCAACAGATATTAAATCTGGAACAGACATTGTTGGAGACAACACACAAGGATTTGACTTAAGTTCAGCTTCAGCAACGGGTTCGTTGGCATTTAAAAGAGCTATTAACGCAATCTCAAATCCAGATGAATACGATATTAACTTGTTAGCACTTCCAGGTGTTATTCACTCAATTCACTCATCAGTAACAAATCACGCAATTGATAAGATTGAATCAAGAGCAGACGCTTTCTTTATTATGGACGGCTCTCATTATTCAGCTTCTATTCAAACTGCGATAAATGATGTTCAAACCTTAGATAGTAATTATGTAGCAACATATTACCCTTGGGTTAAAGTGATTGACGAAGTGAAAAACAAACCTACTTGGGTTCCACCTTCAGTAGTTCTACCAGGTGTATATGCACAAAATGATAGAATTGGACAAGAGTGGTTCGCACCAGCAGGTTTAAATCGTGGTGGCTTATCAGAAGTAACAGAAGCTAAAACAAGACTAACCAACTTAGAAAGAGATGATTTATACGAAAATCGTATTAATCCTATCGCAACTTTCCCAGGTCAAGGTGTAGTCGTGTTTGGTCAGAAAACACTTCAAGGTAAACCAAGTGCATTAGATAGAGTTAATGTTAGAAGATTGTTAATTAATTTGAGAAAATTCATAGCAAGTTCTTCAAGATTCTTAGTGTTTGAACAAAATACAGCAGCTTTAAGAAACAGATTCTTAAATATTGTTAATCCATATATGGAACAAGTTCAAGCAAATGCAGGACTATCAGCGTTTAGGATTGTAATGGATGATTCAAACAACACACCAGATGTTGTAGATAGAAACCAATTAGTTGGTCAAATCTTTATCCAACCAACCAGAACAGCTGAGTTCATTGTCTTAGATTTTGTAGTTCAACCAACAGGCGCAGCCTTTGATGACTAAACTATAAGTCAATAAAAGATAAGAAAAACCCCCAAGAAATTGGGGGTTTTTTGTTATGATATGGGAAATAAATCTGCAGATGATTTACACCAAATCACCAAAGGTTGTTTCTAATATCGTGAAACACTACATAACCCAATTCGGTTCCAAATTATCGTAGTCACCGAAAACCCACGAATCTAATTACTTAGGATAAATAGCAAATGTATCAGCGTATTCAGCCAAAGTATTGTGTTGATTTCTCACAAAGCCATATTGTGGTTTGCTACCACCACGAT
>Ga0315315_10003645_pt1 | contig 14155 bp, 7 predicted proteins | sample M140m3416metaG_FD_203699 | JGI IMG/M metagenome (GOLD analysis project Ga0315315, IMG submission 203699) | Ammonia-oxidizing marine archaeal communities from Monterey Bay, California, United States - M1 40m 3416 | ecosystem: Environmental > Aquatic > Marine > Intertidal zone | place: USA...
GTGTAATTGAATTCTCCAAAGGTATGCTCTTTTCCGGTCGAAGACATTCCAAAAAGGCCCTTGTTTTAATAGAGTGCGCGATTCTACGACGGGGGCGTTTACCGACCCACAACACCCCTTCGCCTTCGGGGCGCGGTCAAAACCAAACGCTCATCGTTTTAAAAATGCACACATGTTGTCCCCTCGCAGGTTTGCCGGGGGGTGGCTCGTCCCGCTCCCCACACCGCCGGGCGGTACACGCCCGCACCACGTCTGCGAAAGTAGTTTGCACAGCTCGTCGACATTCTTGAACTTGCCGGTTGCAAAGAGAGCCTCCGCGGCTGTCAGATCGGCAGCGGCCTCCACCCACGTGTTGTATGTGTAATTGATCAACAGCGCCGATGCCGCTGTCTGATCCCACTTTTGCTGGTCGGACGCCACGTGTGCAACCTCGTGCGCCAAAACGAAGCCAATCTTTCCGAAAAGCGACTCCTCGTTGAATCGGTCGTCGACAAATGGCGCCGTCAACATCCCGGGCAAAATCATGGCACACGGCGCTGCGGTGAGCAAGTATGCGTTGCGGGAACTGGAGGGCATCAGCGAAGGGTGTTGACACGGCGGTGAGTTTTCAATAGCAAGCTGAATTCTATCGAGAAACACGGCCCTTCCTTGCTTAAGCATCATCAGAAGAGCCCCGTCTTGAGATGAAAGGTCCGGCCGCTGGAACTTCTCGTCCCTTCCGTACGTCGAAGTTCGCGGAGCCCCAGCGATTCTAAATTCGACGTTGCGCGCATCATTAGCTAGCTGTGTACGAAAGCTCGACGCAATCAGAGACTTAGTGTCTCCATTTTCAATCTCATTCGCCACCGCCTGCTTGATTTCTTCAATCATCCCAGGCAGTGTGTTGCCAACAAAGCGCTTCGAGACGAGGTTGTCGAAGACGGCGTGGTCGAGTGCGTCGGCAAACGCAATCGAGGCGGCATCGAAACACACGCTCGCCGCGCGGGCTGGGTTCGTCTCATACAGCGCTGTTGTCTTTCGGGTCAGAGAACTCCACGTTGCTGACGAAGCCTCAAAAACGTCCGTCGCATTCACGGGTGTGAAACGGTCCATGTTTTGCTCGTCAAACGCAAGCCGTCCGAGTGAACTCATCTTTCTCCGTCGTTTGCGGATGTGCCCAGCCGTGCTTTCCACCGCACTGCTCAGAGAGCCGAATTCGCCTGTGACAATTGAGCGGACTGAGGAAGCGCACTGTGACGCAGCAGCAAGTAAGTAGGCCTCGGCGTGTTTTGGGGACGTCTCCTCGTACGCGTAGAGGAACTTCGAAAGGAGTTGCGACGAACTGCCCCCGCTTATGGAAACCGCAATCGGCGACGTGATTTCCATAGAGTCCACGAGAGCGGAACCGTTAACAGCTCCGTTGATCAGCTCGTTGAGTTCAGAACCGGTCACTCGGTCAACCAACGCCGCCGGCGCGCTCCGAAGCTCGGAAACAAAGAGCTTGGCCAACTCTCCTACCTCATGTGGCTCGCCGATTGAGTATAGTGCTTCGATCGCCGTATTCTCATCCAAAAGCACGCCTTCGTCGACGAACACCGAGAAAGTGGATGTGGGGCGAGGGTGGAAGCTGATGCCCACAGCCGTTGGAGTATCGCAGTAAAACGAACTCAACATGCCGATTCGACGAATCGCGTCGGTCCTCGTTTCCACGGCTCCGATCTCGCGTTTCAAAAACTCGTACGCCAGCATGGTCGACGGCGTCACTACAGAGTTCACGAGCATTTCGATGCAGACCCGTTGGAATCTCGCAACGTCCGATATGCCGCCCCCGATTGCCACCTGCTCACGGATCGAGGCGGCTACGTCCATTTGAACTTGCGTGGCGTCGTAGAAGGCAAAGGTTTCAGTTTGTGTGACGGACGCCTTCGCGTTGATCCAGGCACCACAGGCCTTTTGGTGCTCCTTGAGCCCTGTAAAATCGGCAATCTCGCGTACGTATGCATTTGGGTAGACGAGTGCGCGTGCGCATTGAACGTGGTTACCCAGTTTGTTTGCGACCTGGCGTTCGCCGGGACTGCATACACCCCGAGTCAACGCACTGAGTGCATCACCGCTTTGAAAGGACATGTTGAACAGTTCAAATGCGGCGGGGGTTACGGAATTTGCAAAACTGCATGTATTGGGTCCGGTGGCGCGGCATCTACCGTCTTGAATACACGCATACTGACCCGAACACTGCAAGCTGTAAGACAACGCAGCCAGCATGCAAGAGACGCCCACCGCGACCAGTGCCGCAAAAGGACCTTCAACGTCACCAGACGTCTTATTGTGTGAAACCATGAAAGGAAGACTTTACACACTTACAACTAACAACTCGTTTTTAGGATATATCAGACGACAACAAGCTAATCCTCCTTATCGTCGCCGGGTGCGGCGACGTCGGCAACGTCGCTGCTTGTGGGTGCCGCGTCAGCCTTCTTCTTGATCTTCTTCCTCTTCGATTTGTTGAGTACAAGCACCCCAGGGACGACGCCCGTGGAAGTTGAAATAATGTCGTTCACGATGTTGGCGGCAGCCTGCATGCATCCAGCCGTTACCTTTTGGTGAACGTTCATTTCCGCGCGAATGTCCAGCGCCGCTTCGTAAATGGTTTGACAATACGCCACGAACGCATGCTCTAGTGCTTTCTCGGCGCCCTTTGTGAGCACTGGTAGGGCTCCGGAGCAATTGGCTTCGCCCTTGACATCGGTCTTCATCATTGCCGACTCGGCCTCGAGGGTCTGTGCGACGTTTGCGGCCGCCGCGGAGAGAAGCACGCGGACAGGGTAGCGTCGGAAACAGTGGTTTACTTTCTGTGAAATTGGCACTTCTTCGCCGCGTTTGTTTGTGTATGTCGCGCGCTTCCTCTGCTTGCCCGTTCCAACCATCTTCGGACGTTTTAGGAAAAGCGGGGCGTGCTTTGTGATAGACCACATCTGGTTGTATAGTTTCGAAGTCGCCTTTGCATCGTCCCGGATGTTGGTGATGGAGGACTGGCTGGACGGCTTCTTTACCATATTCTTGTTTGATTGTTTTTCTTGTAGCAGAAAATGCCGCATTTAGCGTGTTGCGTATTTGTTGTTCACCGCCAAGTGTCTCATACACATCTTTTGGAGCAGATAACTCAACTTCGAATCAGGAAGGTTGTAGAAATGAAGCTGTCACTTTCAGACGATCAATGGAAAACGATTTCTGGAAAATTAAATGAACGGAAGCCATCAAGCGATCTTGACCCACTCGTGTTCGTTATGGCCGAGGAAGGGACGGAGCATGCAGACCCACGGTGGACGACTGGTGAGACACTTCTAGACAGCATTGTGAAAACGTGCCAGCCACGGCCGTCCATCACACACGCCGAGCTTTTTGTCCCCACAAATGTGAAAACGGAAACGCCACATTTTGCCACATATATATTCAAAACAGCAGATTGGATTGCAAACAACTCCGACAACAAAAATTTCTATCTGAACTTGCATGGCGGTATGTGGAGGGCGGTACCAGTGGCTTGTGTCGACGCAGGTGAACGGGTTCGTGTGGAGTGTAGCAAGCATATCGGGACACCGTACAGCCTCGTAAGGTACGCGTTCTCCGCCCCACCTCTTAGATCGCTGTCTGGCATGCTCCCCAGCGCACCGCGGTCGAGCGCCCATTGCGCCACTCTCACAACGCGTATTTTACAGCGTTCCCTGCCCGAACTGAAGATGGAGCATAATGACGCGTGGTACGGCCCTTCCACACTATTTATTGAGGCGGCAACAGGGACGATGGCAAAACAGACACACTCCTACTTGAAGGAAACCGAACAGCTACGTTCGCTGGTGGAGACCGAGTCTATGACCCATGCACACAACACGTTACTAAGTGGGAGTGACAGCGAAGTTTCGCTTCTCACGGACGATGACTGCGATTCTGCGATTAGATTAATGAGTACACGAGCATGCAGCCCGGATGTGGACTCCGAGACCCAAAGAATTGTACAGAAGCAACTAGCAACTGCATTGCTTCGTGCATCGATTGTGCGACGTCAGGTTGGCGACGACGCGGTTGCCAGTTCGTAGATTTGAGCAACGCGCGCCTTCTTATGTGGATTCGTAACATCAAAGTAGCTTTCCGTTCGTCGTTTTCCTTTCCAGTTCGCGTCGCGTGCATGTGCCCTCGCCCAGGTTACAGAAGAGTTTAATGAAGACTGTGCTCGTTTATTGAAGTAGTCATTCACCAAGTATCTTTCGTCGTGTGACAGCATGACAAGTGCGGTTGGGGGGCACGACACCGTAGCGTATGTGAAGTTAGACAGGTCTTCAAATTTACACTGCCCGTTTCCCATCTTTCCAGTGTTTACAAAATCTCCGATCGCATTTTTAGTTTTTTGTAGGATTGCATTGGCAGCCGAGTAGCAGTTGACACGGAAAGCTTTGCTCACCAGACACAGGTTGAAGAACGCCCTTCTAGCCGTATCCGATTGTCTGGTTTCAAAGATCCTAGTCACGACTGATTCCATTATGAGTGAAAAGCTGTCCATTTCGATCACATCCAGTGTGGAGTTTGAAAGTACTGGACGCGGACGAAGACTCGCCAATAGCTTATTGCCAAGTTGAGCGCCCCTTGCCACATTCTCCTGTACTGTGCGATCGCTCAGGGCACGCTGACGGAGATCTTTAAAATAGTTGTCCTTTTTTGTCTCCTCATTCACATGCAGCATGGAATTAAATTGAAGGCGGCTCGGGACGGATTCCTTTCGGCGCTTCGTATTCCGAACATACGTTGCCATACTTTCGGTGGCATCCCTGAACACGTAGCTTCCAGTGGACAACTCCAGGAAGAACTCGCGTTCAGATTTCTGCATTTCAGGACCGTCGATTCTCACAGCGCCAAAAATTTGAAATGGGCGTGGTCTCTGCTGCATTTCGGCGTCCGCTTCATCCTTACCGACCGGCTCTGCGAACACTAACGCCGGGCGTAACCCCCGTTTTGCCTCTTCGTAAATCATGTAGTGCTGTTGATGAGTCATGATGAATGCAAAATTTTCGCCTCTCTGAGTATTATCAGAACTTGTTATTTTGACGTGGCATGCGTAAATGTAAGCATCGGGGTTGGTTGAACGAAACACGATGGTTGGTGCGGGATCGCGATGGACAAAATGGTTTATCATTTCCGGGCTGATGAATGCATAGCAGGGGTCATTGGAGAAAACAAACTGCTTCTGCCACTCAGATTCGTTTATTTCCACCGGGGAACGGCTGAAGCTTATAGCACGGTCGTCAACTCTGTAGACACCACCATTCACCTCGTCAACAATCAACATTTACCGCCCGCCTTACCTGAATGTTTTCTGACACGGTGTGCCGTTTAACACGGTTAACCACGCTTGTACTTGTTGGGTACACATGCAAGTTATCCCACCGTTATAACCGGATTGGACACGATTTTAGACACGTCGCTGAGCATCGAATCCAACTTTTTGGTAGAGCTTTGCATCATACCTCCTGCGCTTGCTGCCAATCCCGCCGTTGTGTTTAAAATTGAATCGACGTTTTTTATGATGTTTATCGCTTTCGACTGCAAAGACACGGCACCGTCGATTTTTTGGACGGCTGCACGCGTCTGTAAATAGAAAAGTGTCAGAAAAACTATGATGCCGACTGCAAGAATGCCGCATACGCAAAAGCAAAATGTGCGCGGTAGCTCGGAAAGTAGTCCACGAATGGCGCCATTCCGGGGTGGCGGTTTTGACTGCGTGAGGGGTAGAGTCTCGTCTGCATTAGCTTCTGCGGCAAAATTCAAGTTAGAGAAGAAATGACGCTTTTGAGTAGGTCTTTCACACTCGATGTGTATTCTCGCCATCTGTGCCGCCTCTGTTCATGGCGTACGAGGTTGGGTTATGGAAATCACTTAATAGATCGCCGTGCGTGCCTGCACGAATTCGGAAATGTGCGATGCATCTGTGAGCTCCGAGTGGATTTCTCACAAGGCGACGGTTAGGGTTCCAGATGACACGACAGAACGCCTCAAAGGTATTATCAATGACCAGATATCAATGGAAATTTGTGCAAGCACCGCCTGCGTTGTGGGCGACGCTTATGAACAGCAAGAGGCAGATCACTCCTCGTTCGTCATGTTAAGGAGCAAGCCTCTATGTCTGCACCCGTGCAAGTGGACGCCCGAAACGGTTACCATAAACTTCGAGTCGAATGGCGAGTTAGAGTGTTACATTGAAATTGGCGATGTTGAATGCAACTCGATTGAAGTTTACAACGAAGGCGACATGTTGCTTGGCAGATGTGCCATTTCAAACGATAATCGTGAGATGATATCTGGTTTATTTGAGTCAACATGCCCCCAACTGCAAGTAAATGCGCCAACGGTCGCGAAAGGTGGCGAGCGCCACGTGTTTGAACTACCTTTCTGGTTTTCGAAGGCTTGCGCTGTATGGGCATCTAAAGCTTTGCGGGTGCACTGTCTAATTGGTGCTCACACACAAGACGGCAGTGGCCGTGTTGTTGCCGACTCGGTGAAAATGAGCTCATTTGTGCCGAGGAGTGGAACACGACTACGAATCATAAAAATCAACTTTCACCCCGCGCTTTCCTTGTGTTGCTGCAATGCGAATTGTCCGCACCCGCATGTGGGCTTGTCTCTCAACATCTTTTTCTGTGGAAAACACCTCAGGAATGGTTTCTGTGAATATCACAGCCAAAAGAAACAGAACAGCGTCTATTGCTGCGAGGAAATGTCGGCTTTCTTGTCGTGCATGCACAAGGAGGGTAATGACTTTCCACAATCGAAAACGAAGTGGACGATTCCGCTCTGCCGTTTTGCTAAAACCATCGCTGACGCCGGGCGCGACCTCTGCGAGACTTGCGAAGAAGACGACGCCGAAGAGCACGCAGAAAACGTTCGGCTCGTCGTAGAAGCAGAACTTGAAGCGTCGATCGCTTCTTTCCACCGAAGCGTGTCTATTTCACAAAGTGCCTTGACCGAGCGCGATTTGATCGCGCGGGAGCTGATTCGCACTAAAGCGTTTTGGTTTGCAGCAACCAGCCGGCACGGCGTTCCCAAATTAAGGCAAAAGGGGGGAAGTACGCCCGCAAAATGGCTTTCGGATTGTATGTTGTCCCATTCTCACCTCATGCCGCGCAATATCCCAACATGAACGTCTTATTTATTAAACGTAGAAATGTCTTTTGATGAGAACCACATTAAACAGTTCACGTCAGCCGGATTGGTGTTCGGCGGTCTGTTGGCCACTGTCGCATCATCACTTTTGTTTCGACCGCGCGTCTCAATCAAAGAAATCTCCGTTGATTACCCAGTGTCGTGGTCTCCGCGTGGCATTTGGGGCCTTGGTGATGTAGGAAAGAGCCCCATTTTTGGAATTATGTGGACGAGCATATATCTATTATCCGCTGTTCTGGCCACCGCCCTCACGATAGAAGGCTCGCAGCACCGAATATCCCAAGACCCCGATAGACAGCTTACATGCTGCGGCCTGCTCTTTAGTGGGCTAGCTGCGTCGTCGCTGTGGCCTGTGGTAATTGGAGAACCTGGTAAATGCGCGCTCGTGGCGGCGTCTATGCAGCTGTGTATTGTAGCAATCACAACTTTGTGTGGGGCGATTCTGTCAAAGGTCTTTCTTATGGACGTGTGGTTTGACGTGCTCTGTGGCATGACGCTGAGCTTATTCTCCGGATGGGCGATTGTTGCGACGGGGCTCAACATTGGCATTGTCACGTTTGCATACAACCATGGCAAGGGTGCACAGCAACCTGAAAATGCTTACAGCTTTGCACCACTCATACTAAGTGTATTGTTGGGGGCGATTGCTATTTTGTTTGCGAATCCTATTCTCCCGGCGCCGTTGTTGATCTCTACTTTTTTTATGAAGGGTGTCCTTGAGGATTGGCGAATCTGGTCAGCCACTATCGTGTGTTTTGTATGCATATCGACCGCTGTGGGAATGACCTTTGTTTACAGGGCAGTGACTCCGTTTTGGTAGCACGATATACCCATTTTACAGGCATTTAATTGTATACGGTAAAAATGCTGCCAAGCGAATGGCTCGAAGATGTCGATGATGAGAGTGAAAATGAAAACGCATCAGTTACGGATGTTTTTGGAGTACAGGACAAAGAAGACGAACAATACGAATTTGCAGGGCTTCGTCTAGAACGAACGACTGTTTCAACCTTTACTCCAGAGGGGTACGATGTGTATAAAGGGAACGAACGTAACATTGATAATTACCGGGATACCAAGCCATTTTACTGTGCAGCATTCAACGAGTCTTATGAGACGAAAACGCCAGTGGCAAACACCGTTCTAGGTGGTAATGGCGATGATGGTACTGTTGGCGTGGAACGTTCGACTACACGTCCACAAAAAAGCCTTAAGGACGCTTTAATTGAATTATTAAACCTTACAAATCGTCGCGACGAACCGGAAAAAATAAGCAGCGCCGTTTCAGACGTAAGATCCTCCATTGATTCAAGTCTTAGTAACAGCCAGGCCAAAGGGCGTATACTAGACGTTCTGAAAGACCCGAATAACGTTGTAGAAAGCTTGCTTCCATCCCAAGAGAAAGTTGACAACGTGGATGGACCGCAAATTACACTGCCAAAATTTGACAACTATGGGATACCGGTGCAGAGCTTTGAATATAGAGAGAGTCGGGTCAATAAGAAGTCAATTCGGGTACTTATTAGGAATGGTCACGAGCAAGCCGATCATTTTGAGCAACAGCTATTCAACCAACTACTAACGCCTTCCTTGGGGTTGCAACGATTGGACACTAGTGCAACGATTGAAAATGAACAAACTATTCAAGATGGCTTGAATCAAGCTATAGCTGACAAAGTTAGTGAGAGTGTTTATGTGTTTGTGCGCTACGATACCGGGTCGGCAAGCGGCGAGGGTGGTAAAGACACGCGTTTCCCGCATCTAGTGTTGACGATCGATAAAGCTAAACGACCCAATGAAGGCGGGTCTGATCCCAACTCACCAAAAAAAGCTAAATATACCAAAAAACGCGACCGGGAGGAGCAGACTGGCTCGCTCTATATCAATGGGACGTTGGATGTGATGAACCGCCAATTTGAAGCTGAAACGCTTGCCGACCCAGATGGTTTTTTTAGAGTTGGCCCCGTCGTTGAATTCAGTACCGTGCGCGACAATACTGGCATTGGGTTTTGCGACCCGTATGCCGAGTTTGATTATCGACGACAGCTTCTTATAGACAAGCCAGATTCAAAGCACCCTCGATTTGTGGAAGGGCTCTTCCTGCGTGAACTAAATTCGAAGCCGACGCAAACGTACCCATTGAAGGTATTCAGTTCGTATACCGAGGGGAGACGCCAGTACGACTTCGATGATGATGAGAGACCGTATTGGTTTAGAATGGCAGGCTCAGGCTCCTATGTAAATCCCGAGGAACTTAATCAGTTTGATGGTGACAACAGCTGGTCAAAAGTTGACAGCCTTGCGAATGCACACACGTGGAGTACGATTGCTTACGTCAGCGTTTACCCAAAAGAGAACGTTGATGCATTGATGGAACAATACGCCAATCGCGTCAAACAATTCCGTGTGGAACATAAAATGTACGCAAATTTCAAAGAACTCATACTAGTCAAAGACGGCAGTCTCTACATAAAAGATATTGGAGTTTCGAGTCAGCTGAATTACGTTTTGCCAGCGTTGCGTACTACAACTCGAAAAGACGAAATGCACAGCTTTGTATTTCACAAGCCCGTTTGGCGGACTGACATCGACTGGTTGGATGACTGCACGAACCTCAATGGTGCTGATAGGGATGCTGAACAGTGGGAAAGGTATATGGAAATGCCTGGTGCAAAACGGAATCTTGTGGGACTACTGGATGAACAGATTGTGAACGTTGCAACGTGGCTCCGGGACAACTTTCTCGAGTCTGCCCGTGTGCACAAATCGATTATGTCCATTCATTCGCTTTGGATAATGTACAATGACTCCAAACTACCGTTTCTTCCAGACAGTACGCACCATTCAAACTTTCGAACGTACAATGTCATGCTGAGTGTATGCATACTCAGGGAAATTCGGTTCTTGCAAACGACGTTTCTGGAAGGCGAGGCGCCGGGTGCACCTAGTCGCATGGCAACGGCATCGTCGGCTGTTCTTGAGCTATTGCAGATACGCAGAATTATCGGAAGCACCGATTATAAACTACCGACTGACATGCACACTGACTGGAATGAGATCGAACGGGAATACGCGAAAATAGTTGCAGAGTTGGCTGAAGAGGATGGATCCAAACGCGAGCTCATAACGGGAGTTTTGCAAAACATGCCGATCGGAGACTTTACGTGGTTGGGAACGTTTGCAAATCAGTTGGAGTCCAATTTAAGGAGTGCTGATCCGGTGTTTCTCACCATCTCCGATGTTAATAAAGCAGCGTCGGTTAGTGCGTTGGACAGACTGTTTGATAATTTTATGGCCAAACGCAGCTCCAGTGTTACAGCTCCATTTCTCACCATCGTTTCAAAGCTTAATATTTCGGTGAAGTCGTTTCAGCCCTTGATGATTGTATCAGCCCTTGCCAACGCCATACATGGCAGTGCCTCCTTAAACGACGATGGTCAGCTAGAGGTGGGCGGAGATGATGACTTACTAACAAATGTGGATGAGGACAGTGAGGACGAGCTACTCGACGGGGGAGGGCTGGATGAAGGCGGCGGGACACTTGATGCGCCCATTGACGTGGGCAAAGAATGGTCATTTGAGGATACGCCAACTCAGGAATTACTTCCAGATGGCGTTGAAATGAAAGAAATCACTTACGAATTTGATAATACTAAGAAGAAGACAGAAATGACAGTTGCTGATGTCATCAAGCTCTTTAATTTGCCTGCAAAAACAGATGTGATGAACACGTATGATTTCTTTTTTGGGTCTGGCGCAGCAGACCAAGATCTACAAGAGTTAAATGACAAGGCTAAAGAGTGGAGTAAACTAAACGGTAACAAAAAAATCAAAATCGGGGAGATTGAAAGCAAGCTTCAAATGGGAATTGATTCTGAAGTCAGGTCAAAATTGGCACTAGCCCTTATATTCTACAGGATTTACGGCTCTAGTAAGGGTGGCAAGACCCAAGAAGGCTGGGCCGAAATAGCTGGTTGGATAGATACGCTTCAAATTACACCAGAGCTGTTGTTGGATCTTCCCAAAGGTGGAATTAACGACTCTAGTATCCTCTTCAAAGAAAACGGACGGTGGGCGACATTCGAAGCCAAGTTGCCTAAGAACGAAAATCAAGGCCGCGAAGAACGTCTGACAATGATAAATGACCTGTCGAACAAATACTCGTCCATATATGACGTTGCCAAAAAAAACGGAATAACAAAGGGCGTTGCGGGGTCTCTTCTAAAGATGAGCACTGTTGTACCCTTCCTTAAGCAGTACAATGCCCTTCGTGGCAAAATTCCATTTGATTGGATTAAGTTTGCAGAATTGGTTCCGTCCGATCGTATATTTCGGGATGGCTTGGCGGACAGTAAGCCAGTAGATGTTGCCATCCAAGGGACGGCGTCGCTTGACGAACTCGTGTCGCTGTACAATGCAATCAACCGGTCGGTCGATGCCGTCCTCGACGGGTCATTCCACCCTGATAAATTCTTCCTAAAGAGAACGGAGGGCCGAAAACACACCCTCGAACGAACACGGGATGTCCTAAATGGACACCGGTACTTTAATTGGATCGCGCCTGATGCGGCTCGTCTTCAGATGGTTCTAGGCACCGAGTTTGGATTTAAGCACACTTCTGATAGTACAACGTTCCTGTTTCCGTTCGCTGTTGCCGAAAAATGCATCCCATTCGGAGACGGAAAAGAGGACACGGAGGAATTACGATGGAAATGGGTGGCGGATTCATTTACTGATACACGGTCGTTTAGCCACAACATTTCCGAGTTCGGAAAGGACCCCGTGTCCAAACTATACGAGCTGATAACAGAATGCAAACCCAAACGACCTCTCAAAATACAGTCAAAGAGTGCACATGATCAGAACTCATACGCCATTACACCGTCGGTGTTCATAAATTCTTCAACGCTGCTGTATTGCAAGACGGACGACCTTAGTTCCGCGACGAAACCAAAAAAACAGGAATCAGTACACGCTCATCAAAGGAAGGTTGTGCGACCAACTATTAGGTACCCGCACACGTTGGGAGTCGGTACCGTGTCGGAGCGCCTCTTCGCGTCCAACGGCTTTTTAAGCAGTGGGGAGCTTGAATCGGTCGTCGAAAAAGTGCTTCTTAAGAACAACACAAAGAGCCCACCGTGGTGCAATGTCCGAGACATCGAATCTGGGTGGTCCAAATTTAACGTGTGGCGCATGTGCAATGCCTCACACGAGAAGTTCAAAAAAATGGTGGCAACACTTCGCTTACAAATCGCGAAGCGCCGCTTCTTTCATGCCGAAGAAACAAAACTCGATGGGTTTGGAGCCGCCAATAAACACATGCGGTTTCTTCACTTTCGAGACTTGGCCGCAGCCGAATTTTTAGGCGTGGGAGGGTTTTGCCCCTACACGTACAACGACCTTTCCCTTCAGACATCGAGTCTTGCAAATCGGTTGTTTGACCTTGCAAATAGAAACGATGGTGGAAAAAAGTTTATGTTTACGCGCATGAGCCACAAAAAAACAACCGAAGACTATAAGCCGACTTACAACGTCACGAATGCACAGAACATCCAAAGTTTAGAAGCCATCATTAATGAGATAGAACGAAGAAAGCAGAGAATCGCAAACACTCGGCTGAAACTAGCGGCCATATCTGTGGGGCTGGTTCTAAGCAACGCGGGGTATGGATCCCACCTGGATGAATTTGTCAATCGTGTACAACAAAAAACTCTCCTTTGGTGGGAAAACCAATATCGCACTACAAACATCCGTCAAATATTTGAATCGTTACTGGAAAAAAACAATAGATTAAAGCTGGCTGTGGATGCATTGCACAACCAGCAAGAAGAGCTGGAAAAGTTGTGGCACAAGTTTAACGATCTAAAAATTGAAGCTGACTTCTTGACGGAATGTGCACGCACTATGCTTGCAAACGCATGCACAAATACGTCACAGCGAAATTCTAAAACGGACGACTACGTGAAGCCAAAAAGAGAGAAGCTGGAAGAAAACGCGCCAAGCAAGGTCGATGTGCACTTGTACAATGAAGTTCTGTTCACACTGGGGCAATCGGCGGTTTCAAAAAGAACCACTGGAAAAACCGGTGCAATGTTTATTATTGGCGACGTTATGGTCCATAACAAAACCGAAATAAACTTTGGGTTTTCAACTGGCGTGTTGCATTCCGGAGCTCATATTCCGGCACATGCGTTTCGTTTCGATTATCACAGCCCTCACTCGGAAGGAAACGTTGATTATGGGATCCATGGCGCATATGCCGATTACCTGAGACAGACGTTTCTCACAACTGGTAAAGTAGAAGCGTTTGCATTTGCAAAGTGGATGGAGAGCCACATAGACAACTTTTTTGCCGGTAAAACGTCGGCCGACTCCGTGCTTTATGCACCGTCATTTTTCGACATTAAATGTGCACTGGATTCCGCTACGCCTACCACCGATACCGGCGTATCATACCATTTAGATGCAATCGATGGTGTTAACAACCGTTTTTTACCCAGCGACAAACAGAAGGACGCATTTAGAAGCGCCGTGATGAGTTTCTTGGCGTATGCACACACCAATTACACAACGAATCACCCGGAAGACAAGCGTGTCTCTTATTTCCGTGAAAAGCCACATTTGCTATATATAGCCACTCCACCGCTTTCCGGGCATCAACTGGACAAGTTGCTTGGAAAAAAGCAATCTTACTTAAAGCCTGCTGAAGTATCAACTGTTACCGTAAAAAAGTGGGAAGTAGATCAGAACGAAGTCGCGGCAGTTGTCAGGGCCATTCGAAAAATTAATTCGCAGTGGGGGCAATTCATTGGTATTTTCAACGGTTCTCAAACTTTTGATGGCGATTCAGGGCTCCAGTTGCCAGGCGAATATCCTCGGGGGCGTGAGGACGGTGGAGATGGTGGAGGCGGAGGCGGATACGGTGGAGGAGGAGGCGGAGGCGGTGGAGGAGGAGGCGGAGGCG
>Ga0315315_10003648_pt1 | contig 14153 bp, 12 predicted proteins | sample M140m3416metaG_FD_203699 | JGI IMG/M metagenome (GOLD analysis project Ga0315315, IMG submission 203699) | Ammonia-oxidizing marine archaeal communities from Monterey Bay, California, United States - M1 40m 3416 | ecosystem: Environmental > Aquatic > Marine > Intertidal zone | place: USA...
AGACCACGGACTTTCGGCCCGAGAGTTGGCACGCTGTTCAATGCAGAACCGGTGCGCAGGTCGTCCATATCTATAATCCTCATATTGAACGCCGTCTAACAGTGCGACTCGCGCGGTCACAACCTTCTCAAACAAAAGATTGTGAATTCTTCGGCCAGTACGATCCCAATCACCCAAGCGCCAGTTTTGCAACATGAACCTTATCCACGGTTTATTACTTTAAGAAATCTTTTCCCATACGACAAAAGTGTTGTAACGTTTCGTAAGGGCCGTCGCACTTCGACGGTTTTTCAAACCTTGCCTGGGTACCCCCATTAATAAGGCAGGAACTGGGAGGAACTTAAATGTTCGAAACTATCAAGTGGTCGGAACTCTCGCGCCGCGAGATTCTGAAAGCCGGTACCGCGGCCGCCGCCGTCGGTGCAGCAACTCCAATGATGTCGGGCGCGGCCTTTGCCGGCTCGGAAGAAGACGCGATCATCGCTTCAGCCAAAAAGGCTGCGCCGAATGGTGCCGAAGTAACCGGTATCATGTGGTCGAACTATCAGGTCGCCGTGTCCGGCGTGATCAAGGAATTTGGCGATGCCACCGGCATTACCCTTCCGAAGATTCAGGACATTAGCACCTTCGAAATCCCGCAGCGTGCCATGGCCGAAGCGCTTTCGAAGTCACCTGAATTCGACTTCTTCCATGTCGACACCAACATGATCCCGTCGCTGGCCTCCGCCGGTCTTCTGGAGCCGTTGGACGATTACATGGCTGCCGCGAACTTCAAGATCAACGCGGTTGGTGATTTCGGGAAATTCCTGACCTACAAGGGCAAGACCTACGGCATCACCACGGACGGCAACGTCCACACGCAGTTTATCCGCAAGGATCTGTTCGAGAATCCGGACGAGCGTAAAGCCTTTGCTGACAAGCACGGCAAGGAAATGGCGTGGCCGGAGACCTGGGAAGATGATCTGGAGCTTATGAAGCACTTCCATCGTCCCGATGAAGGTCTCTGGGGCACCGCGAGCCTTCGTGATCGTGGGTCGTCCATCGCGTGGTGGTACATGTACCTCTATAGCGCTGGCGGATTCCCGTTCACCGACGATATGGAGCCGAACATCAATAATGATGCCGGCGAATATGCTGTTCAGACCTATCTGGACCTGAAGCAGGTTTCCCATCCGGAAGCTGCTGGTTGGGGCACCCCGCAGATGATCCCGCGGATCATCAACGGCAATGCCTTCTCCTGTCAGTACTGGGACGGCATCGTGGCTCTCGCTGAGAACCCGACCAAGTCGAAGACAGCTGGCAAGTGGTCCTACGGGCCGGTTCCAGGATCGCGCTTCAGTGGCAAGCTGATCAAGCGTTCCGTCTCGACACCGAATGTCGGCATCCTCGTCAACCGTCACAGCCCCCGCAAGGCGGCCATGGCGCATATGGCAATGTATCTCGGCACGGCCGCAAACAGCGCCCGCATCGTCGGCGATCCGGTCAACACGTTCCACGATCCGTGGCACGTGGATCACTTCAAGGCAGGCTCTCTGCCCGAGAAGATCTACACGAAGGGTGGCATGGACTCGATCAAGAAGAATCTTGAAATCGTGACCCCGCCGATCTTCCTGACAGGCCTGCTCGAGTTCGAGACCGAGCTGAAGCGGAACCTGTCCGAAGCCTATGCCGGTGACAAGACCGCCAAGCAGGTTGTCGCACAGACATCCGATGCCTGGACCCGTTCGATCCGCCGCATCGGCAAGCGTCGTCTCAAGGAAGAACTCGCGACCTACAAGTCGCTGTTCCCGAAAGTCGACGTTCCGTCCTAATCGACGGCCGGCCTTTCTAGGCCGGATCCTTCCTAAAGACACCCCGGGGCGCACTGCGCGCCCCGGGGCTATAGGGACATTTATAAAATGACAGCTGACACAACGATGTCTGTTGCGCCAAAGCCGAACAAACGTGAGGCAACACGCGCACAGGGTATCCGTAAGTTCAAATGGGCCGTCCTGACGCCCTTTCTGGCGCTGATGATCTTCATCCTGCTGCCGGCTTTCCTGTTGCAGGGCTATTTCTCATTCTATGCCTTCTCGATTTTCGATGCGGGTGACGACACCTCCATCAGGTCCTATTTCCGGGCTTCGCAGTGGGTCGGGCTTGATCTCTGGAAGGACGCGCTGACCGATAGCAAATTCGGATTTGCAATTATTCGTTCTCTGATGTTCTCGCTTGGCGTGACGATCGGCTGTTTCGTTCTTGGCTTCGCGCTTGCCCTGTTGATGTACCGCCCGTTCCGCGGCCAGGGCTTTTACTACATCTTCTTTATTCTGCCGATGCTGACGGTGCCGATCGTGATCGCCTATACCGGCGAAATGATTCTCTATCAGAACGGTCCGCTGAACGACATTCTCAGTCATCTCACGGGCCTGCGGGTCGAGGCCCAGTTCCTCTACAAACAGGAAATTGCGCTGACGACGATCGGCTTCATGGAAATCTGGAACTGGACCCCGTTCAGCTTCATTATCATGATGGCTGGCCTGGCCTCGCTCCCCAAGGAACCACAGGAAGCCGCACAGATTCTCGGTGCCAACAAATGGCGCATTTTCTGGGAAGTGCAGCTTCCCCTGCTCCGTCCGGTGATTATGCTGGCACTGATCCTGCGGTTTCTGGAATCCATGGCCGAATTCCCAAAGACATGGGGCCTCCTTCAGGGCGGTCCCGGCTCGGCAACCGAAACCATTCCGGTCTACATCTTTATCAACGCCTGGCAGTTCTTCGACCTCTCCTACGCGGCCGTTCTGTCCTATCTGGTGCTGTTCATGATGATGGGAATCGTTCTATCTGCGATCTGGCTGCTCCGTCGCGAGAAGAAGAGCCTGGATGCCATGTATGAATCGAAGCCGGAGGAGGCCTAGATCATGGCTATGACAAAAACACAACGGCGCAACGCTTTCTCGGCCTTCCGCTACCTCATGCTGACCTTCTGGTTGCTCATCGTTGCCTTCCCGATCTTCTGGATGGTTTCGACGTCATTCAAACCTGACAGTGAGTGGTTCGCTTGGCCTCCGGTCTATATTTCCGAAAATGCCACTTTGCAGAACTATCTGGTCGTCTGGGCTGATGTCAGCGAATACGCGACCAATGAAAAAGGGGAACTGCAGACATATACCCAGTCGCTTCAGCGTCCCTGGGAAGCGCTCGGCAACAGCGCGATTATCTCGGTCATCGCAACCACGCTGTCGGTTCTTTTTGGTTCCGTCCTCGCCTACGGCGTCTCGCGATATCAGATCCTGTCTGAAGGACGAATGTTCCAATTATTGATGTTGCGAATGGTGCCACCAATCGTATTGGTGGCGCCCATCTCCATCTGGTACAGCTCCCTTGGATTGCTTGATACGATCCTCGGACTGGTGATGCTCTATTTCCTGACCACCCTTCCCTACGCGGTGTGGATGTCGAAAAGCTTCATCGATGAAGTGCCGCGGGAAATGGAGCAAGCCGCAGAAATTCTGGGAGCGAGCCGCGCCCGCACGATCTGGGAGGTGGTGCTGCCACTTGTCCGGTCGGGCCTGGTGGCAACCTTCCTGTTTATCCTGATTTTGACCTGGAGCGAGTATTTGCTCGCACTGCTGCTGTCGAAGACGGCAGTTGTGACCCTCCCGGTTGAATTGTCGAAATACCAGGGATCGACCGAAGGCCGTGTCTATGGACGTCAGGCCGCACTCTCGGTCGGCATTACACTCCCGCTCATTGTGGTGGGTATGATCATCCGCAAGCATCTTGCTCGTGGGTTTAGTTTTGGAATGGTGAGGAGGTAAGCGAGCCATGTCGCGTATAGAACTCGTAGACCTGCGCAAGGAATACGGCAACGTCGTCGCCGTGAAGGCAATGGATCTGACGATCGAAGACGGTGAATTCATCGTTTTCGTCGGCCCGTCAGGTTGTGGCAAGACCACAACACTACGGATGATTGCCGGATTTGAAGACCCCACCAATGGGGAAATCCGGATCGACGGCACTGTCGTCAACGAAAAAGAGCCGGGAGATCGGGATCTGGGCATGGTGTTCCAGAGCCACGCCCTCTTCCCGCACAAAAACGTTGCCGACAACATCGCCTTCGGCCTGCGTATGAAGAAAGTCCCACAGGACGAACAGGCGGCGCGGGTGAAGGAAGTCTCCGAACTCGTTCGCATCACGCATTTGCTGGGCAAAATGCCTGCGCAGTGCTCGGGTGGTGAATCACAGCGTATCGCGCTGGCACGTACCCTTGTGACCGAGCCATCGAACTTCCTGCTTGATGAACCCCTGTCCAGTCTGGATGCCAAGCTCCGTCGCGAACTGCGCGCCGAGTGCGACCGTCTCCATGACGAGTTGCAGAAGACATTCATCTACGTCACCCATGATCAGGAAGAAGCCATGACCCTGGCGGACCGGATCATCGTGATGAACCAGGGTGAAATCGTGCAGCAGGGCACACCGATGGAGATCTACAGTGATCCGGTCTCCTATTTTGTGGCGGATTTCTTCGGCAATCCGGCGATGAATCTCATCGATGGTGAATTTGCCAAGAGCGGCGACGGGATGGAGTTCAAGAGCGGCCATTTCGATATTCCGCTTCCCATCAAATTCAGTGCTGTCACGCCAGGCAGTGGAACACTTGGCATCCGTCCTGAGAATGTCGGGATTGGGGCCAGTTCCGGCGGCGCTACGATCGAGCGCGAAGTTGAACTCGTTGAACCACTGGGCAAGGACACCCTGCTCTATTTCGAAACCGAAGAGGCCCGTCCCTTTGTGGCCGTTATCGAGGGCACCGAAGAAGTGAAACGTCATGCAAATGTGACGATCAACTTCCCGGATGACGCAATCTTCCTGTTCGATGGGAACGGCGACCGCATCCGGTAACTCGGAGAGCAGACACACCAATCAGGCGCCGCGTACCGGATTCCCGGTTCGCGGCGTTGGTCTTCATAAGGAGCAAAACGAATGCCAATCGTGAATACAGGTCGATTTGACATCAACTATGTCGAAGAAGGTGAAGGCTTTCCCGTCCTCCTGATCCACGGGCTTGCCGGAGACCACACTGCTTGGCTACCGCAGATTGCAGACTGGAAGGACAAATACAGGGTCATCGCGTTTGACAACCCCGGTTCCGGCGACAGTTCCCTTGTTTCCGAACCCACCGGAACGGCTGATCTGGCAGATGCGACCCTTGGGCTTATGGAAAAGCTGGGAATCGAAAAAGCACATATTGTCGGTCGCTCTATGGGTGGCGCTGTCGCACAGCATATGGCCCTTAAAGCGCCCGAGCGCGTGCAATCCCTAGCCCTCGCAGCATCCTTTGCCCGGCTCGATCCTGTGGGTGCACAAGTGATCAAAAACCTCCAGCAATTGCTGGCCTGGCGCAAAAACTGGGCGGAATGGGCCCCGCATGCAGTCTATCTGTTTGTCGCTCCGAAATTCTTCAACGAGAACGAAGAACTGATGGCGAAAATCACCGCTCTGGTCAGTGGGGAAGACCGGGACATGGTCTCCTACGATCATCTCGCAACAGCCTGTATCGAACATGAAGCTCTGGATCGTTTGTCCGACATTCAGACCCCGACACTGGTCATGGGCGGACAATACGACCCGATCTGCTCGATGACTGCGCAGAACTGGATGATGGACAAACTACCGTATGCGGAACTCGAAATATTCGAGAATTCGAGCCACTTTTTCCTGATGGAAGAAGCCGCCAAGGCCATGGCCACCATGGAAGCCTGGTTCGAAAAGAACGCTGCGTGAAATCTGAAACACAAGGACCCGGACAATGCCCAAAGTGAATTGCGGCCGATTTGATCTGAACTATGTTGAACAGGGTGACGGGTTTCCCGTTGTTCTGATCCACGGCCTTGCAGGCGACCACACTGCCTGGCTGCCACAGCTGGACCTGTTCAGCGACCGCTACCGTGTGGTGGCCATGGACAATCCTGGATCAGGTGACAGCACACCGGTGGATGCACCCTGCACCACCGAAGAACTCGCCGATACCATGCTCGCGCTCATGGACAATATGGGCATCGACAAAGCCCATGTGGTTGGACGTTCACTTGGTGGCCTCATCGGGCAGCATATGGCATTGCGTGCGCCGGATCGGATGCAGTCGCTTATTCTTGCCGCATCCACACCGCAGGTGGATCCGATCGGCAAGCGTATCTTGGAGAACATGCGCGAAGTTCTCGAATGGCGTGACAACTGGGAGGACTGGGCCCGACATTCGGCCCATATGTTCGTGGCCCCCGGTTTCTACAACGACAATCCCGAGGCCATGGCCCGGATTGAAGCCCTCGTCGGCAATGAAGCCCGCAGCAAAATTTCCTATGTGAACCTCAATCACACGGCTCTGACCCACAACACGTCAGACCGCCTTGGTGAGATCGCCTGCCCGACCCTGATCATGGCCGGACGCGTGGACCCGATCTGCTCGATGCACGGCACGGATATCCTGTCAGCCGACATCCCCAACTCGGAAACGGTCGTGTTCGAGAAATCGAGCCACTTCTTTCTGATGGAAGAGTATGAGAAGTCGATGACAACCCTCACCGACTGGTTTGCTAAACATACTCCGTGAGGATCAGAGCCGGGTGGCGTCAACGATCGGGTAACGCGTGTACTGGCTCACCCAGTCAAAGCCCACAAAATCCACATAAGCGTCCATCAACTGCCTGGTGACCGGCCCGGGAATCGCGCCATCCCCGAAAACGCGGCCGTTCACGCTGCGACAGGGACAGATGCAGAAACTGGTTGAAGTGATGAACGCTTCATCTGCGTTATAGGCATCGTACATGTCGTAATCCTGTTCCACGCAGGGAACACCGACCTTCTCGGCCAGTTCCATCGCGGTCTGACGGCTGATACCTGGCAGGACATAGCGCTCGTGAGGGGTGACCAGCCTGCCCTCGGAAACAAAGAAGACATTGCTGCCCCGACCTTCGGCGATATTACCATTGTGATCGAGCATCAGCGCATAGGCTTCAGGATTCTGCGCTGAAACCTCCTCATCGGCCATGATCAAATTGAGGTAGTTGTGGGTCTTAGCCCGCGGACTGAGCATATCGGGGGCCGTACGACGCACCGATGAGACAATCATGTCGATCCCGTCACGATACAGCTTCGCCCGATTGGCCAGCGGCAGTGGCAGGCTTTCGACAATCACCGTCGGGCCCACATAATCGGGCCACGCGCTGCGCTCATTGGGATCTACAATACCCCGGGTGATCCGCTGGGAGACCCAGAGGTCTTCGTCTGAAGCGATTGTGGGCAGGTTTCGCTCCACAATTTCCTCGGTGATCTTCGCCATCTCTTCAATCGAGAGGCCTGGATCAATCCCCACGTAACGCAGGGAACGATAGAGCCGCTCAAGATGTTCGCGCACCTTGAACACCTTGTGTCCAAAGGTCCGTGTCGTGTCGAACACAGCATCGCCGTATTTCACGCCCCGGTCGCGGAACGGCAGTTTCGCTTCATTCTCGGGTATGTATTCGCCGTTCAGATAAACCGTACGCTGGTTGGGAATGGACATGAAATTCGATCCTCCAGAAAGCCCCCTTACGCGTTGCGTTGAAGGGTCTGTTCGTTCCAAGATAAACACCATAACACAGGGATAACCGGGGAAAATATTATGGCGAAATACGGTGTTGGCCAACCAGTGCGTCGCAATGAGGATCCACGTCTTCTCACCGGACGTGGCAAATTCAATGACGATGTACCTCGAGACGGAGAGGCCATGGGCTTTGTCCTGCGCTCCCCGCATGCACATGCTGATATTCGCGCGATCGATACATCTCGTGCAGCAAATATGCCCGGTGTCCTTGCTGTCCTGACCGGCCAGGATCTCGCTGATGACGGGATTGGCGCCTTTCCGGGACCGCCGCCATTCTTCGCCTCGCTGACCAAGCCGGATGGCTCTCCACTGATATACCCGCCGCAATATGCACTGACATCCGATCGTGTCCGCTATGTCGGCGATCCCGTGGCCTTTGTCATCGCCGAAACCCTCGATCAGGCACGCGATGCCTCAGAAGCGATCGACATCGACTACGCACCATTGCCGTCAGTCGTCGATACCGCAGCGGCCATGGATGACGACGAAGTGCAGCTTTGGGACGATGTGCCGAAAAACTTCCTGTTTCAGGCCCAGATTGGGGATAGCGAAGCAACAACTGCTGCCTTCAACAGCGCCGCCCACGTCTCCACCGTGCGACTGGTCAATCAACGTATCGTTCAAAATTCCATGGAAGTCCGTGGTGCGATCGGCAGCTATGATACAGATAACGGCCGCTACACGCTCTATACGTCCAATCAGAACCGCCACATGCTGCGGGACTGGATCGCGAATTCATTCCTCAAATGCGACCCGTCCATGGTGCGGGTTCTCGTCGACGATGTTGGCGGCGGGTTTGGCATGAAGACCCATCCCTATCCTGAACAGGTTCTGGTGCTCGTCGCCGCCAAGCGGCTTGACCGTACCGTGCGATGGATCAGTGATCGAACCGAAGCCTTCCTGAGCGATCTGCACGGACGGGACCATATTTCGGATTGCGATCTGGCGCTCGACAAGGATGGTAAGTTTCTGGCGGTGCGCGTGAAAACCGTCGCCAATATCGGCGCCTATTCCTGTTCGGCCGGCGTCTCGGTACCCACCCAGATCGGCCCCAAAATTCTGACCAGCGTCTATGATATCCCGGTGGCCGATGTCGAAGTGAAATGTGTGGTCACCAACACGGCCCCGGTCGGCCCCTATCGCGGCGCCGGTCGTCCTGAAGCGGTTTATGTGATGGAGCGTCTCGTCGATGTGGCCGCCCATGATCTGGGAATCGATCCGGTCGAAATGCGCCGCCGCAACCTGATCTCCAAAGACAGCTTCCCCTACACCAATGCCGTTGGAACGGCATATGACAGCGGTGCCTTTGAAGACAATATGGACATGGTCGCAAAGATGGCCGATTGGGCCGGTCACGAGAAACGCCGCGAAGAAGCCCGAAAGCGCAGCCGACTGAGCGGTATCGCGATTAGCCAGTATCTGGAAACAACGGCTGGAAACCCCACGGAATCAGCCGAAGTCGAGGTCGCGGACGAGAAGGTTATCGTCAAGGTGGGAACCCAACCCATGGGACAGGGGCACGACACCTCCTTCATGCAGCTGGTTTCCGAAAAGCTGGGCCTAGATTTCGATCAGGTACATGTCGACACCAGCGACAGTGACAACCTGCCCAGCGGTGGCGGCAGCCACGGTTCACGAACCAGTCATGTGGGCAGTGTTGCGGCTCTCAATTCCTCTGACGAAATGATCCACAAGGGGACATTGATCGCTTCGGAAATGCTGGAAACCGCATCGGTCGACGTGGAATATGCCGACGGTCAATTCCGTGTGGCAGGCACCGACCGGACAGTGACCTTGTTCGATGTCGCAAAGCACGCCCGCACCTCCACAACGATCCCCGAGGAATTGCGCGGCCCCCTCACCGGCACCGACACTCACACGATCGAGAGCTGGAGCTACCCCAATGGCTGCCACGTTTGCGAACTGGAGATCGAGGAAGATACCGGCGTCATTCACATCGTCCGCTACTGTGCCGTGGATGATGTGGGCCGTGTGATCAATCCGATGCTGGTGGCCGGTCAGGTTCATGGCGGTGTGGCTCAGGGGATTGGACAGGCCATTATGGAAAATACGGTCTATGACGATGAAACCGGTCAGATGATCAGCAGTTCGTTCATGGACTACACGATGCCCCGTGCCGACGATATGCCGATGATCGAACTCGATACCAATGAAGTGCCCTGTCTTACCAATGTTCTGGGCGTGAAGGGTGCCGGTGAAGCCGGCGCGCTCGTGGCGCCGCCGGTTCTGATTGCCGCCATCACAAATGCCCTGAGGGACTTCGACGTGGCGCATATTGATATGCCGGCCACACCCGAACGTATCTGGGAACTGATGCAGCGGCGAAAAGCCGCCTAGTCCGCCCAAGGGGACCGGCATGACCTTCGATTACTCACCGCATTTGCGTGCGGGATTGCCGCCTGCGGCTGCCCACTGGTCGGGTTTTCCACGCTACAACTTTGTCGGCGGTCACAATGACGCCGATGCCGTGCCCGTCGATGCCTTCATCGACGCTTCCCGCCAGGTCCTGGCACGTGAGGGCCAAAATCTTTCGACCTATGGCCTGGCGAGCGGCCCGCTTGGCTACCTACCATTGCGGGAATTTCTGACTTCATCTCTCAAAAACCGTACCGGTATGGTGCAGGACCCCGATAATATCCTCATCGTTTCCGGATCCCTGCAGGCGCTTGATTTGGTCAATGCGGTTTTTCTCGAACCCGGCGACACCGTAATTTGCGAAGAAGCGACCTATCAGGGCACCTTGCAACGCTTCGACCGGCTCGGTGTGAACTATGTCGCCGCCCCGCTCGATGGTGAGGGCATTCGCATGGATGCGCTTGGTCAAATTCTCGAAGACCTGAAGCGCAGTGGCACAACGCCGAAATATATTTACACCATCCCCACTGTTCAGAACCCGACCGGTTCAGTCATGCCCGAATCCCGTCGGCTGGTCCTCCTGCAACTGGCGCGGTCGTACGGTGTCCCAATCTTCGAAGATGACTGCTACGCCGATCTGACCTTCGACGGTTCGCGCCCGAAGGCGATCCGTGCGCTGGATGACCGCGGTCAGGTGATCTATTGCGGCTCTTTCTCCAAAACCATCGCGCCGGCGTTGCGGGTCGGCTATCTGGCCGGCGAGTGGGATGTGATTTCCCGCGCGCTGGCGGTCAAATACGATGCGGGATCCGGCGCACTTGAGCAAATGATGCTGGCCGAATACTGCACCACGCATTTCGATGACCATGTCACAAAAATGCAGAACGTGCTCAGCGAGAAATGCGATACGATCATAGAAGCCCTCAACGCCGAATTCGGTACCACGGCCGAATTCACCGCGCCCCGGGGAGGTATCTTCATCTGGGTGACTCTGCCCGATTCAGTTAACACATCCCGACTGGCCCAGACCGCCATCGAAGAAGGTGTGGCCCTGAACCCCGGCGCCGAATGGTCAGCGGACCCTGAATCCGGGCGACACAGGATGCGCCTGTGCTTTGGCAGTCCGACCAAAACAGAAATCCGCGAAGGCGTCGCCCTGTTGGCGGATATCTGTCACCGGGAAACCGGCGTGCCGTCACGCAGCGGGAACGTCAACCGCAACCAAGAGAGCGGTGACTGAGAGCGCGGTTCAGGCGCCCAGATTTGCATGCCGAGCAAGGACTGCTGCCCACCACCGGCCAGCGCCCCGGTCAGGGCCATATTGAACCCGATCTTGATCGGGTCCTTGCTTTGCGCTTCTGCCGTTGTCACCAGCGGTGCCGAGAACAGAAGTGCAGTCGCCATCAGGCCGCCAAATACACGCACGATTTAAGAGAATTCGGGTCATAAATACCCTCCCTGGTGCGTTCATCGCATGAATTCACAGGCCTGCGATTCACTGATGAACCGATTTGTTGATGTGCAAGTCCACTTCCGGATTTGCACAAAGGCGTCTGTATTCGTGATTCAAAAAACAACACACTCTGCCGACAGACAATGGATCCCCGGCCGCTCACGAAACCGTGAGTCACTGACTCATAACAGCGAGTTCCACACAAAAATAAGTGCCCTTTTCCCACAACGGTCAGGACTCTTGCCCTTGTCTCACACACTGAGGACATGGAAAAATCGCCCCCGCTCTCGCCAAGACATGGCATTGCGATGTATCCATGGATGATCTACCAAGAACGGTGAAATCGAATGCCCGAATACGATCTGAACGGCCAGAACATCATCATGACCGGTGCAGGACGCGGCCTTGGCCGCGCCATGACCGAAGCTCTCACCGAGGCGGGTGCCAATGTGATCGCCGCCGCGCATATCGCGGATGATTTCCCCGAACTCGAAGCCGCCTGCGCAGATAATTCGGGGCGTGTTCACTGTGTCACCGCGGATATCACGAAGTCTGCGGACTGCGACCGGATCGTCGCCGAGGCACTTGAAACCTTCGGATCCATTCATGGCCTGGTCAACAATGCGGGCCTGACCTTCACTTATATCTGGCCCGATGGTCACAAGACCGAAGCCTGGCGCGCGACCGGTGAAATGCCGAAATTCTGGGAAGCCAGCGACGAGGTTATACAGAATGTGATCAACGCGAATTTCGTTGGCGCCGACAAGCTCGCCCGCCGGTGTGCCCCCCTGATGATCGATCAGGGCTGGGGACGAATTGTGAACGTCACAACAATGTATCGCACCATGACCAAACAGGGATCATCACCATATGGCCCTTCCAAGGCGGCTCTGGAATGCGCGACGGAGACCTGGAACAAGGACCTGGGCGGCACCGGTGTCACCGTGAATATCCTCAATCCGGGCGCCGGCGCTGCCACACCGGGTATGTCCGACGAAATGAAGGCCCGTGACGAAACACTGGAAACTCCTGTCCTGATCGAAGCCGATCTGATGAAGGCCCCGATCGTCTGGTTGATGTCAGATGCAACCAACGAGATCAGCGGCATGCGCTACGACGCCAAGCCCTGGGATCCGGAAAAACCTGCCGCTGACGAAGCCGCGCGCATTGGAGCGAAAGCGGGCGTCCTTCTGCACTCGATGCCGGATTACTAAACTGAGCCAGTCTTCCACGCGTGAACCGAACGGGTTTGTCGGGCCAACAATTCTGCTCACCCTGGTTCAGATCATGATTTCCTGGGCGGTGTTCGCGCCGCCCGTGCTGGCCAAACAGGCGCTGCCGGAGATGGGTCTCGACCCGGCCTGGATTGCCATGCAGCCGACCATCCTTTTCACGGCCGCCACCTTCAGTTCAATGATGTCTGCGGGGCTGGTCGCACGGATCAATCCAATGCGCGCCTCTCAGGCGATGGTTCTGCTCTGTGCCGTGGGCAGCGCCCTGATCGCATCGGGCAATCTGGTACTCGTCGCGTTGGGGAGCGCCCTGATCGGTCTGGGGCTTGGACCTGCGACCCCGGCAAGTTCCCATATTCTGTCCCGTGTGGCGCCCCGGCAGCTGCAGCCCTTTGTGTTTTCCATCAAGCAAACAGGCGTGCCAATCGGCGGTGTGCTCGCCGGACTGGCCAGCCCGCCACTGATGCTGCTCTGGGACTGGCAAATCTCGATCCTTATCGTCGCCGGAGCCTGCCTTGCTGCCACCATCATCACTGAAATCTGGACACGCGGATATGCCCGGTTTGCTGATCCCAGCATCAAAGTGCGACTGGAACTGGCCGGTCCGGTCCTGATCGCATTGCGCAGCCCCATCCTGCGCTGGATGCTGGCTGGCTGCGTTCCGCTTGTGATTGCCCAGTACGCCCTGACCACCTTCATCGTGCTTTACCTTCAGCAGGATATTGGTCTTTCCGTGATCACTGCCGGGGCTATTCTGGCCGCCGCACAGGCTAGTGGTGGTGCTGGACGCATCATATTCGGTGCTATCGCATCCCGCTGGATGACACCTCTCGCCACATTGCTGATGCTCGCCATGCTGGCGGCTTGTGCCGCTTTCATGACAGCCTCGCTAACTGAATCATGGCCCCTCGCCCTGATCTATGCCGTCGGCATACTGTTCGGAGCCGGAGCGGTGGGTTGGAATGGTGTCTATCTGGCCGAAGCCGCACGGCGTGCGCCCGGCGGTGATGTCAGCCGCACAACCGGTGCCGTCGGTTTTGTCATCTTTGGTGCGATTGTCATCGGGCCGGCCGTGTTCGGCGGTGTCGTCGAGTTGGTCTCCTTCGAAACCGCCTATGCGGGAATCGGCTTCCTCGTGCTCACCAGTGTATTTTCGTTTCTGCGCACGATGAAACATATCCGCGCAGAAACTTCCTGACCAAACACGCCGTCAAGCCTCAACCCCGCGTATTGTCAGTTTCCAGCGCTTCATAGATGACCGAAAGTTCGTCCTCCAGCTGGCCCATCTCAGCAATTTTTGCGTAATAGTCTCTGGTCAGTCGGGAGACTGGGGCAGGTACCCCCAGCGCCTCGGCATGTTCGACGATATAGCGGGTATCCTTTTCCACCAACCGGGCCGGTGCTGGCGCTGGCTGCCATTTCCGTTCCGCCATAACCTGTGCCCGCAATTCGAACTGGGTAGAGGTCG
>Ga0315315_10003651_pt1 | contig 14151 bp, 14 predicted proteins | sample M140m3416metaG_FD_203699 | JGI IMG/M metagenome (GOLD analysis project Ga0315315, IMG submission 203699) | Ammonia-oxidizing marine archaeal communities from Monterey Bay, California, United States - M1 40m 3416 | ecosystem: Environmental > Aquatic > Marine > Intertidal zone | place: USA...
TTTTGTAGTTGCATTACTTTTTGTTTCTTCATTATTTTTCTCTTTCATCAATAGCGTTTACTTTTTGGCCGTAGGAATTTTTTTAATGCGTTTATCTGGACAAGGATTAATGAGCCACGCTTCAACCACAACAATCTCAAGATTTTTTGAAAGATCTAGAGGAAAAGCTTTAAGCACAATTTGGTTTGGCCTATCTACAGCAGAATTTATTCTACCAGTCCTTATGACTTATTTTTTTCTTATTTATTCCTGGAGAACAGTTTGGCAAGGGATTGCAGTATTAATTATATTATTTTTACCTCTAGTAATCTTAAATACAATTAAATCTATAAATTTAGACTCTCGTGAAGCAGACAATAATCCTAAACTTAAAAAAAAAAAAATTAAAAGTTGGAGGCGAAGAGATGTTATTAAAGATTATAGATTTTATATTGTATCATTAAATATGCTAGCAATGCCCTGGCTGGCAACAGGAATATTTGTTTATCAATCATTTATTTCAGAGTCCAAAATGTGGGCAGTTTACACGATACCTAAAGCATTTATGGTTTATTCAATAACTTCTATTATAACCCTTTTTATGTCAGGGTTTTTAGTTGATAAATTTACAGGACGAAAATTAATCTTATGTATGAATCTGCCATTATTATTAGCAATGTTTACTTTGTTTAAATTTAACCATGAAATTTCAGCTTATGTTTTTTTGGGATTGATTGGCGTCTCTAATGGCTTAGCTAATATTCTAGGATCCTCTACTTGGGCTGAAATTTACGGTGTTAAATATATTGGAAGCATTAAAGCTTTAACTACTGCATTAATGGTTTTTTCTACTGCGTTTGGTACAGCAGTTTTTGGTCTGTTGATCGATAAAGGATTTACAATAGAAAATATCGCTTTTGTAGGAGCTGCCTATGTCGTTATTTCATTAGCTTTGTTAATTTTAATCAGAAAAACAATAGAACCTGTAAGACTGCCAAATTAAGCTTGATTTCTTTAAGTTAATTGACTAAATAACGATCATCATGGCAAGAATTACAGTAGAAGATTGTTTGGAAAAAGTTGATAATCAGTATGATTTAGTGCTTTTAGCTAAAGAGAGAACTGTACAATTAAATGCTGGATCTCCGATGCTTGTGGAAGAAGATAATGATAAGAGAACCATCATTTCATTGAGAGAAATAGGCGATGGAAAAATTGATGTAAGCGAAATCGAAGCCAATGCAATCAAAAGATTGCGTAAAGAACCAGATGAACTAGAAGTTCAAGAGGATATTGAAGAAGAAACTAATGACGATTTTGAAAATTTATATAAAGGTCAAGTCTCTAAAAGCGGCGTAGCAATTCTTCCGTCAAAAAGAACAAGAAGAATTCCTGAAGTTAAAAAACCCAGCTTAGCAGATGAAGCATTATCGGAATTAAAAGCCGAACAGCCTGAAATTAAAGAAGAGAATTTAGAGACCGAAGAAGCTCCACTTGAACTCAGTGAAGAAGCTACCGTAGAAGAAAAAAATAAATCAGAGTAAGTCATGAAGAAAACCGTTTCAGTTGCACCAATGATGGATTGCACTGATAAGCACGAAATATATTTTTTAAGTCTTATTAGTAAGAATGTTCATTTATATTCTGAAATGATTGTTGCCAATGCAATAATCAGAGGTGATAGAGATAAATTATTATCATTTAAAAAAATTTCAAATCCTATTACTCTGCAAATCGGAGGCTCAAATCCTTCTGAGTTAGCAGAAGCTTGTAAAATTTCTGAAGATTATGGATATAAAGAAATAAATTTAAATCTAGGTTGCCCTAGTAAAAAAGTTCAAAAAAATAAATTCGGAGCATGTTTAATGCAAGAGCCAGATCTTGTAGCAACATGTATTGAAGCCATGTCAAAAGCTACAAGCTTACCAATAACAATTAAAACAAGAATTGGTTATAATAATGTAGAAAATTTTGAATTTCTAAAATCATTTATCCAAACCACAAAAGATGCTGGATCAAAAAAATTTATTATTCATGCAAGAAAAGCTCTTTTAAAAAAATTAAGTCCTAAAGAAAATTTAAACATACCACCACTTAAGTATGAATTTGTTTATAAATTAAAAGAATATTTTAAAAATGACGAAATAATTATTAATGGAGGAATTAAAACAATCGAAGATATTAAAAATCATTTATTAAAAGTAGATGGTGCTATGATAGGAAGAGCCATTTATCATTCACCTTATTTTCTAGCAGATATTGAGAGGGATATATTTAATAATGAAAATGTTCCTACGAGAAGTGAAGTCATGGAAAAATTAATTCCATATATTCAAGAAGAAACTTCCAAAGGTGTACAATTAAATCATATTATGAGGCATACTGTTGGCTTATTTCACGGACAGAATGGATCAAGAACTTGGAAACAATATCTTTCTAAAAATATGTGCATCAGGGATGCTGATCTTCAAAAAGTAAATCATATAATGGACCAGGTAAAAAAAACAAATCCTGTATCTTTAGAAAGATAATTTTGGATATTCTTTTTCAATCTGGAACACTTTATTTAATTTTTATAATGGTTATTACTGCAATTCCTGCTGGTTTTGCGGCTGGTTTATTTGGTATTGGGGGAGGGTTAATTACAGTTCCAATATTATTTTATATTTTTGGTGCGGCTGGGATAGAACCAGAATATTTAATGCACTTAGCAGTAGGAACTTCCTTTGGAATTATAATTCCAACATCGATAGTTTCAGTTTTAACTCACCATCAGCATAATGCTGTTGATTTCAGTGTTGTCAAAGGATACGGAATATTTGTTATCATAGGAGTAGTCCTTGGTACTATTTTAGCAGCAGGTTTAAAAACTAAACCTTTAATATTATTTTTTACAATCGTTGTTTATATTCTTGCTTTCTATTTATTATTTTTAAAAGAAAAAGAGTCAGATCTTTCAATAAAAATGGGGTTACCAGCTAAAATTATTTCAGGCATTATAACTGGATTTGTTTCAGCACCTATGGGAATTGGTGGCGCGGTTATGAATGTACCGATTTTGAAGTTTTTCGGTTACCCAATAAATAAAGCTATAGGGAGCGCTGCTGCAATAGGTTTTATAATAGCTCTATTTGGCACTATAGGTTTTCTTTTTTCAGGCAATTATTTGAATGCAAATTTACCCTTAAGCATTGGATTTTTAAACATTCCAGCATTTTTAATTTTCTTTCCAATAACAGCATTTATGGCAAGACTGGGTGCTAAGGCGAGTCATAGAATTAATAAAAAAAAGATGACTAAATATTTTGGATTGTTTTTGATTGTTATTGGAACAAAATTTTTATACGAATATTTTAATCTTTAAATTTTTTGATCGTATTCTCCAATTTTTCCAGTTTTTTGTAATAAACTGTCTATAAAATCAAAAATAATTTTTTTTCTTTCGTTTGAGGTTGGACTTTCAGTAACTACCACAAGTGATGGCTTATTGGATGAAGCTCTAATTAAACCCCATGATCCATCTGTTAAAGAAAATCTAACCCCGTTAACTGTCAAAACTTCTGTGATTGATTGATTATCTATTTTAATGCTTTGTTTTTTTAGTTCTTTAACTTTTTTAACCATTTCTTCAACTACATTATATTTCTCTTCATCTTCACAAAACGGTGCCATAGTTGGAGATTGGTATGTTTTAGGTAATTCATTTATGATTTCACTCATCTTCTTGTTTTGATTAGTTAATAGATGACAAACATGTATTGCTGAATTTATTCCATCATCATATCCATATCCTAAAGGTTGATTAAAAAAGAAATGACCACTTTTTTCAAATCCTGCTAAAGCTTTTTCTAAATTAACTTTTCTTTTTATATGTGAATGTCCGGTCTTCCAGTAAATAGTCTTGCATTTATTTTCTAGGAGAACTTTATCTTTTGCGTAAAGTCCCGTAGATTTTACATCTACAACAAATTTTGAATTTTGATGTTTGGTAGATAAGTTTCTAGCAATTAATAATCCTATTTTATCTGAGTATATTTCAATTCCTTTGTCATCAATAACTCCACATCTGTCGCCGTCACCATCAAAACCAAAGCCAATATCTGCATTGTTATCTTTTACTGCTTTAGCTATTGCTTGAAGCATTTCAAGATCTTCGGGGTTAGGATTATATTTTGGAAAAGACCAGTCTAAATTACAATCAAGCTCTATTACCTCGCAGCCAATACCTCTTAAGATTTCAGGTGCAAAAACTCCTGCTGTTCCATTACCACAAGCAACAACGGCTTTAATTTTCTTACTAATCTTATTTTTTTTTATTAAATCATTTGAATAGACATTCTTAAAATTATCTATTTTTTTTATTGAGCCTTTCCCATTAACAAACTTTTTATTCAAGGTGATATCTTTCAGTTCGCTCATTTCTTCAGGTGCATGGGTTAAACCTTTTTTGATACCCATTTTGACTCCAGTCCAACCATTTTCATTATGACTAGCTGTAACCATAGCTATGGCATCAGAATTTAAATTGAATTGAGCAAAGTAAACAGTAGGGGACAGGGATAAGCCAATATCTTCAACGTTACAGCCGGTTGAGCTTAGGCCTTTAATTAGCGCTTTCTTTATATCCTCACTATAAGATCTGTAATCATGACCAACTATTACTCTTGGATTGGATTTATTTGTGCGCTTAATAATTTGAGATCCTAATCCCTTACCTAAATCATTGATTCCCTCTAAATCGATGTCTTTTTCATAAAGCCATCTAGCGTCGTACTCTCTAAAACCGTTTGGATTGATTTTCATTAATTATAAATACTAAAGAATAAAGGCTTTTGTTATTAAATGTTTATTAACAAAACTTTCCACTTGCAAAATTATTTAAATGTTCTTATAATGTTCTGTTGATTTAGATGTTATATAGTATATTAACTATAATGTAACACAACATGTAGTTGTTTTGTTAATAAATCGAAGTAAATAAGTAAAAATATGAATAAAAACGTATCATTGGCAATAGAGAAAGCTGTCGGCAGTATAAGCCAGAAGCACCAAAATGATCAAAAGGATAACGGTCCTAAAAAACCTGACTTATTCTCTTTATCAGGCGAAACAGAACTCTTTCAAAATGAAAGAGGCATCACAATAAAGATCGACAGATCTAGAGATTCTAATTTAACTGATTTTGGAAAAGCTACACTTAAAGACAGGTACTTAGGTCAAAATGAGAGTTTCCAAGATTTATTCGCTAGAGTAGCGAGTGTTTACGCTGATGATAATTTACATGCACAAAGAATTTATAACTACATAAGTAATTTATGGTTTATGCCAGCAACACCAGTTTTATCAAATGGAGGAACTGAAAGAGGTCTACCTATTTCATGTTTTTTAAATGAAGCTAATGACAGTTTAGAAGGTATTACAAATCTTTGGGAAGAAAACGTATGGCTAGCTGCAAGAGGAGGAGGTATTGGAAGTTATTGGGGCAACTTAAGATCTATTGGTGAAAAAATTGGTAAAGTTGGAAAAACTTCTGGAATCATTCCGTTTATTAAAGTTATGGACTCTTTAACTTTAGCTATCAGCCAAGGTTCTTTAAGAAGAGGTTCTGCAGCATGTTATTTACAAATCGACCATCCTGAAATTGAAGAGTTTATTGAAATGAGAAGACCAACAGGCGGAGATGTAAACAGAAGATCACTCAACTTACATCACGGTGTATTAGTTACCGATGAATTTATGAGAGCCGTTGAAACAGGTGAACAATGGGCTCTAAGAAGTCCTTACGACGGTACAGTTCAATCAACTATTCCTGCAAGAAACTTATGGATTAGATTATTAACTGCAAGAATTGAAACAGGGGAGCCTTATATAGTTTTTATAGACACAGTTAACAGACAAATACCTCAACACCATAAACTAGCTGGTTTAAAAGTTAAAACTTCAAATCTTTGTAGTGAGATAACATTACCTACTGGTCAAGATAATGATGGTAATCAAAGAACAGCAGTTTGTTGTTTATCATCTTTAAACATTGATACTTATGATCAATGGAGTGAAGATCCTCAATTTGTTGAAGATGTTATGAGGTTTTTAGACAATGTAATGACTGATTTTATCAATAGAGCCCCAGATGAATTTGCTCACGCAAAGTATTCTGCTATGAGAGAGAGAAGTGTTGGACTTGGTGTTATGGGTTTACATTCTTATTTTCAACAAAAAAATATTCCTTTTGGTTCAGTAATGAGCAAAGTTTGGAATAAAAAAATATTTAAAAACATTCAAGAAAAAGTAGATGCAGCATCAGTTAGTTTAGCTGAAGAAAGAGGAGCTTGTCCTGATGCAGCTGAGTATGGAATGAAAGAAAGATTTTCAAATAAAACAGCAATCGCACCAACAGCTTCAATATCTATTATTTGCGGTGGATCATCGCCAGGTATCGAACCCATTGCTGCTAATAGTTACACACATAAAACTTTGTCAGGTTCTTTTAATGTTAGAAACAAATATCTTAAAAAAATTTTACAAAAATACAATAAAGATACAGATGAAGTTTGGTCTACCATTACAACAAACCAAGGTTCAGTATCTCACTTAGAGTTTTTAACAGCAGAAGAAAAAGATACTTTTAAAACTGCTTTCGAAATTGATCAAAGATGGATTGTGGAATTAGGTGCAGACAGAACACCGCATATTTCTCAAGCCCAATCGATTAATATATTTATACCTGCAGATATTCATAAAAAGGATTTACACGATCTTCATTTCCAGGCATGGAAAAAAGGTCTTAAAAGCCTTTACTACTGTAGATCTAAATCTATTCAAAGAGCGGAGAACGTAAATAAAGGCTCATCAACAGATGTGACCAAAAATGTTTACTCTCAAGGCCAAGAATCAAATAATGAGTCTAACAATTACGAGGAGTGTTTATCATGTCAGTAGCAGAAAAAATTAAACCAGAAATAATCCAACCTAAAAAAATGGGTTTATTGGTTGAAAACCCAGTATACAAACCTTTTAGATACCCATGGTGTTATGATGCATGGTTAACTCAGCAAAGAATTCACTGGTTACCAGAAGAAGTGCCCTTAGGTGACGACGTTAGAGATTGGCAAAAAAATTTATCGGCACAAGAAAAGAATTTATTAACTCATATCTTTAGATTTTTTACTCAAGCCGATGTGGAAGTTAACAACTGTTATTTAAGACATTACACTACAGTATTTAAGCCAACAGAAGTTTTAATGATGATGACGTCTTTTGCTTCAATGGAAACGGTTCACATTGCTGCTTATTCTCACTTATTAGATACTATTGGTATGCCTGAAACAGAATACTCAGCATTCATGAAATACAAAGAGATGAAAGATAAGTATGACTATATGCAAGGCTTTGATGTTAAATCAAAACACAACATTGCAATGACAATGGCTGTGTTTTCTGCCTTCACAGAAGGACTTCAACTTTTTGCAAGTTTTGCAATTCTTTTAAACTTTCCAAGGTTTAATAAGATGAAGGGAATGGGTCAGATTGTGACTTGGTCTGTAAGAGATGAAACTCTTCATTGCAACTCAATGATAAGATTGTTTAAAGATTTTATTAAAGAAGAGCCGCAGATTTGGAATGATAAGTTAAAAAAAGAAATTTATGACGCCTGCAAAACAATTGTACATCATGAAGACGCTTTTATTGATTTAGCTTTTCAAATGGGACCTTTAGAAGGATTAACTGCGGATGAAATTAAGCAGTACATTAGATTTATTGGAAATAGAAGACTTGAACAATTAGGTCTTGAACCAATTTATGATGTTAAGAAAAATCCTTTGACTTGGTTAGACAATATGTTGAATGGTGTAGAACATATGAATTTCTTTGAAGGACGAGCAACTGAATATTCTAAAGCTTCAACTAAAGGTAGTTGGGGTGAAGTGTTTGCTTAATTAACAACCTTTAAAGGAAGTGTACATATTAGACAATAATTCTGCATACATTCCTTTGCCTTTATCGACAGTTGCTCCAAGAGGATCTAAAACTCCTGTTTTAACTTTAGTATCTTTTACAATTGATTTTATAATTGCAGGATTAAACTGAGGTTCTGAAAATAAACAATTTACTTTTTCGTGTTTTATAACTTCTCTAATTTCTGATAATTGTTCAGCTCCAGGTAAAACATCTGGGTTTACTGTTAAAGCCCCTAAAACTTTTATATTAAATCTATTTTCAAAATACTGGTATGCATCATGAAATACCACAAATCTTAAATCTTTTTTAAGGTCCTTTTTAATATTTTTAGTTAAATTATCTAATTCAGACTGTGCTTTTTTTGAATTAACTTTATATTTTGAAGCATTATCCGGATCTAACTTAACAAGCTGATTTTCAATTTCTTTAACAATTACTTTTGCATTCATCGGGTCTAACCAAACATGTGGATCATATTCACCATGCCCATGATCATCGTGTTTTTTTTCTTTATGACCGTGCTCTTTATGTTCATTGTGTCCGTGTTCTTTATGTTCATCATGCCCATGATCATCATGCTCTTCAAAAATATTTTTTTCTCTAAATTTTAATTTCTTAACTTCTTTTAAGCTCATTATTTCAATATTCACTGCGTCTTTACTTATAGTTTTCAAAGGTTTTTCTAAAAACGTTTCCAAGTCTTCTCCCACCCAAATAATAAGGTTAGCATTTTCAATCATTTTGGCGTGTGAAGGCTTTAAAGAAAAGTTATGTGGAGAATTATATCCATCAACAATAATATCTGGCTTTCCGACACCATCCATTACATAGCTAACTAAAGAATGTATTGGTTTAATAGATGCAACAACTTTAATCTCAGCTTTTGCTATTGAATTAACAGTTAAAAGCGTAAAGATTATAGTTGAAATAATTGTAAGAGTTTTTTTCATAAAATGTTATAATATAACAGCTTGTTATAATATAACATTTGCTATTGCAAGGAATTATTTAGATGAATAGAGAAACATTAATTAAAGTTCAAAACGTTGGGTTGTATAAAGATGAGAAATGGCTGGTCAAAGGTGTTTCCCTTGAAGTTAAACGTGGAGAAATAGTTACTTTAATTGGACCTAACGGATCAGGAAAAACTACAACAGCTAAAATTGCACTAGGTATTTATAAGAATATTGAGGGAGATGTTTTAAAATTTACTAAAAAAATTGGATACGTTCCTCAAAGAATATCTATCGACTGGACGTTACCGATAAGAGTAGTTGATTTTATGCTTTTGACGCAGAAATTAAGCGATGAGGAGATAAATTATGCATTAGAACTGACTGGTGTTTCTCATCTTAAAAATAACAATTTAGGTAATTTATCTGGAGGAGAGTTTCAAAGAGTTTTAATTTCTAGAGCTATAGCAAAAAAACCAGATCTTTTAGTTCTTGATGAACCAGTTCAAGGAGTAGACTTTAAAGGTGAAGTAGCTCTCTACGAATTAATTAAAAAAGTTTCTGAAATAATTAATTGTGGAATTTTATTAATCTCGCATGATTTACATGTTGTTATGTCGGCAACTGACTATGTAGTTTGTTTAAATGGTCACGTTTGTTGTTCTGGAACTCCTCAATCAGTTGCAAATAATCATCAATATAAACAATTATTTGGTGACCGTGCATCTGCAGTATTATCTGTTTATGAACATAAGCACGATCATTCCCATTCACCAGATGGAACAATAAAAAGAAAACAATAATTATGTTTGATGATTTCTTTATAAGAGCTTTAATTGCAGGAATCGGTATTGCTTTTGTAACAGGACCGATAGGGTGTTTTATAATTTGGAGAAGACTTTCTTTTTTTGGAGATACTTTATCTCATTCAGCTTTATTAGGTGTAACAATAGGGTTCTTTTTTAATATTAATGTAGCTTTCTCTGTTTTCTTAATTTCTTCTGCTGTGGCACTAATACTTTTAAAATTACAAAAGACAACAAAATTACCAGGTGATGCTTTATTAGGTTTATTAGCTCATTCATCATTAGCAGTTGGTTTAGTTGTGATCAGTTTTTTATCTTCAATAAGATTTGATATCATGGGTTTATTATTTGGAGATATTTTAGCTGTAAATGAAATTGATTTATTAATTATTTGGTTAGGTGGTGCTTTAATATTATTTATCTTAAAGATAATTTGGAAACCATTATTCGCATCTACTGTAAATAATGAATTAGCTGAGGCAGAAGGAATGAACCCAGAAAGAGCTAATGCTATTTTTACAATTTTGTTAGCTGCAATAATTGCGATTTCAATTAAAATTGTTGGACTGCTTCTTATTACTGGAATGTTAATTATGCCAGCAGCAATGTCTAGAAATATTTCTAATAACCCACAACAGATGGTAAAATTATCTGTAGTAGGAGGGTTGTTATCTGTTTTGATTGGACTATTTTCTTCTCTACAATTTAATTCTCCATCTGGTCCATCAATAATAACAGCCGCGCTAGTTTTATTTATTTTAACACTCATAAAAATAAAGAGAACTAAATTGAAAAATTAATGTTTAATTGATAAAATAAGTTATGGTTGAATTACAATTACTATCAAAAAATCAGCAAATAGTTTTAGAAATAATTGAAAGAGCTAAAGAACCTTTAAAAGCATATTCAATTTTATTTAATGTACAAAAAAAAGGAATTAATGCACCTCAGCAAATTTATAGAGCTCTAGATAAATTAATTGAAATTGGAAAAATTCATAAAATTGAGAGTAAAAATGCATTTGTTGCATGTAAAAGCGCTAATTGTGAAGTATCAAAAGCAACGGCATTTTCAATTTGTGAAAGCTGTGAAAAAGTTGAAGAGCTAAATGATTTAAAACTTTCAAAATATTTATCTAGTTACAGTGATAAAACCGGCATGAAATACAAAAAATATAATTTAGAATTTTTTGGTTTGTGTAAAAGGTGTAAATAAAAAACAAAATAAGCTAATCTCAACAAATCATAAGCATATCTTCCATAATTCACTTTTTAGTTGAACTACGGTTACATTATCAACCTATACATGTTACTTAAAAGTGAAGGAATTAGGAGGATAAATGAAACATTTAAAATATTTAGTATCTATAATAACAGCAATATCTATTAGTAGTGTTGTATCTGCTAATGAGATTAGAATGGCCAAAGCTGACTGGGATACAGGTTACTTCCAGGCAGAGATATATAAACAAGGACTAGAAAAACTTGGCTATAAAGTAACTGAGCCTAAAGCTATGAAGCCACAGGTTTTCTACGTTGCGGCAGCTGCCGGAGACCTAGACTTATGGGTGAACGGTTGGTTTGGGACTCACGACACATATCTTAAAGAAGCAAAAGGGAAAGTTAAACCTGTAGGATATGTAATGAAAAAAAGTGGTCTACAAGGATATCTAATAGATAAAAAAAGTGCTGACAAATTCGGCATCAAATCTATTTATGACATTAAAAAGCATGCTAAAGAATTTGACTCGAATGGAGATGGCAAAGCGGATCTAGTTTCATGCCCACCAGGCTGGGGATGTGAAAAATCAACTCAAGCGCATTTTGATGAATTACAACTTGGTGATTTTATAAACATGGTAAAAGCCGACTACTCTGTTTCAATAGCAGATGCGATTTCAAGATATAAAAATGGTAAATCAATTCTATTTTATACTTGGACACCTAACTGGACTGTTGGTGCTTTAAAATTAGGTCAAGATGTAGTTTGGATTGAAATGCCTTCAAAGAAAACGAAGCCTGTGTCAATTCCAAATGCAACTAAATCTAAAGTAAATTTAGGTTTCGGTGCAGATGACATTAGACCGGCTGTTAATGTTGATTTTTTAAAAGCAAATCCTAAAGTAGAGAAGTTCTTAAAAAAAGCTTCAATACCTTTAGCTGACATCGCTGCTCAAAATTTAAAAATGAACGATGGCGAAAAAAGTGAGAGAGCTATAAAGAAACATGCTGCTGAGTGGATCAAAAATAATCAAAGCACTTTTGATAGTTGGTTAAAATAATCAAGAGTGAGTTTAAAGTTAGCACCCTCTGATTTTGAAATATACATTCCTATATCAGAGTGGATTGAAAAAAATATTAAAGCGTGGCTTTTTACACAAAGGCCACTCTTTAAAAAGTTATCAGCTCCAATTGATAGTGTTTTAAATGGTTTAGACACTTTATTTAATTTAATTCCATTTCCTATTGTAATTTTAATTTTCTTATATTTTGCTTTTAAAACTAACGGAATTAAGTTTACGGTTTTCACCTTATTAAGTTTAATTTTTATTGATCTTGTAGATTTATGGTCTGAGGCCATGACAACTTTGGCTATGATATTTACAGCTGTAATATTTTGTATGTTGATAGGAATTCCTCTGGGCATAATTGCTTCAAGAAGTAATACATTTGAATTTATATTAAGACCTATTCTCGATGTAATGCAAACCATACCGAGTTTTGTATATTTAATTCCAGTTGTAATGTTATTTGGAGTAGGATTAACTCCTGGCGTAGTAGCAACTATTGTTTTTGCTTTACCCCCAATAATTAGATTAACAAATTTAGGAATAAGACAAGTTGGTAAAGGTTTTAAAGAAGCTGGTTCAAGTTTAGGATTAACTAATTTTTTAATACTTTTAAAAATTGAAATACCTTTGTCTTTAAAAACTATTATGGCAGGTGTTAATCAAACTTTAATGCTTTCTTTATCAATGGTAGTGATTGCAGCTTTAATTGGAGCTGGTGGATTAGGTCTTACAGTTTATGTTGCACTAGGAAGATTAGATATAGGTTCAGCCGTTGTTGGAGGAACTGGAATTGTAATTTTAGCGATAATATTAGATAGGATTACTCAGAAAATAGTTAAAACTCGTTAATTATTCCTAAATTTTTAAGAATAAAAATTATTACAAAAAACAAAACTGTCCATCCAACAAACTGAATAACTATTGTTGCTCTAGGACCTTTATCAATGCCTTTCCAAGACATGAATGTGTAAGTGGTAAAAATAGATAGAATTAAAAGAAGAAGAAAATTAGTGAGTGACATTATCTTTGATTCAGGAGCATAACTTCTCTTACTTCAGCACCTCTATATTTTGATAAAGGTCTAATTAGTTTGTTGGAGGCATGTTGTTCCATTATGTGTGCAGACCAACCAGTTATTCGAGACATCACAAATATTGGTGTGTAGAAATCAATATCTATACCCATCATGTAATAAAGTGGGCCACAAGGAAAATCTACATTTGGGTGAATTTTCTTTTTTTCAACCATGGTTTTAGAAAGTATTTCATAAATTTTTGTATACTTTTCTTTTTTTAATATTCTAGCAGTTTTAAACAAGTAATGTTTCATAGTTGGCACTCTAGAGTCACCAGTTCTATAAACTCTGTGGCCAAAACCCATAATAACTTTTTTCTTTTCAAGAGCGTTATCAATCCATTTTTGAGCTTTTTCTGGTTTGCCAATTTCTTTCATCATGTGCATTACAGCTTCATTGGCACCACCATGAAGCGGACCTTTTAAACTTGCTATTGCTCCAGTAATCGCGCCGTGAATATCTGACAAACTACTTGTAATTGTTCTAGCTGTAAAAGTTGAAACATTAAAACTATGCTCTGCGTAAAGAATTAAAGAAATATCAAAAGCCCTTACAATTTCTTTGTCTGGGACTTTATTAAACATCATTTTAAAAAAGTTTTCTGAAAAAGATAAATTTTTGCTGGGAGAAATTATACTTTTACCTTTTCGAGATCTAAAATAAGCAGCAACTGCCGTTGGTGTTTTAGCAAATATTCTCATTGCTTTTCTCATGTTTGCTTTCGGAGAATTATCTTTCGTATCCTTGTCTTCTAATGCCATTAAACTTACGCAAGTTCTAATTACATCCATAGGATGTGCATTTTTTGGCATTTTTTGAATATCATTTAAAATTTGTCTAGATAATTTCCTTTCAGATCTCTCTTCTTTAATAAATTTTTTAAGTTGAGCTTTATTCGGTAGTTCTCCATGCAAAACTAAATAAGCGACTTCTTCAAAGTCACACTTGTCACAAAGTTCTTGAACGGTATAACCTCTGTAAGTTAATGCACTTAACTCAGGTACAACATGAGAAATAGTTGTTTCATCTACAACAATGCCTAATAAACCTTTTTTTATATCTTCACTCATTATTCATGACCTTCCGTAG
>Ga0315315_10003652_pt1 | contig 14151 bp, 4 predicted proteins | sample M140m3416metaG_FD_203699 | JGI IMG/M metagenome (GOLD analysis project Ga0315315, IMG submission 203699) | Ammonia-oxidizing marine archaeal communities from Monterey Bay, California, United States - M1 40m 3416 | ecosystem: Environmental > Aquatic > Marine > Intertidal zone | place: USA...
TGCAGACGGGCTCGGTCCTCGGGTCGATGTTCTGTCCCCAGTCGACCGCTGTGGGGGTGGTTCCTCGGAACACCCCGAAGCAGTAACCGGCGTCGTCCTCCGCCACTAGGGCCTGGTCGGGCTCTTCGATGTAGTTGACGAGGCTAGTGCACCAGTCACAGGCCGGCTCCGGCTGGTAGGCCTCGGCCGCCAAATGGGCCGCCTTCTGGCTCAGCTTCATGATCTTCTCCGAGAGGACAATGTCCGCGCGGGCGGATGATCCGGCGGACAGGGCGGCCAGGAAGCCCATGGTTGCGGTAGAGCCCTTCATGGCGGCACGGTCGTTTCAGGACTTGCACGGCACAGGACTTATTACATGCATGTACTAGCTAGTATGAATGATATTATTTTTTGCCGTAAAAGAATAAGAACTTTGTTCAGAAACGCCGCGATCAGATTCGTCGGAAGATAAGGTGGATCTTATTCTTGTTCTATCGGCGCGCGTGCTGGGTTTGGGTTAAATCATTTTCCCGCCTCCGAAGGTTATCATTAAAATACGTCCCAATACGTGGCCGGTCCTAATAAAGTGTACTTACTAATACTGTAGTACCAGAGAGGAGTAGTATTATGCTAGCTAGTAATAGCTACTAGCTAGAGTCGTAGTTCGTTCATCCCAAGCGCAATGCCAGACAGGTGGATCACAGTGCCGCAGGCAACGCAGAGCAAACGATTTGATCTCATCCTACTAGACTACGCTCGTAGTACTGTACATGCGTTGACGGTGTATCCGCTCGATTCCGCCTCCCTCCTGCCTCATTTGCACAGTCATCTTCCTTGGCGGCGGAAGGATTGATCCCGACAGTGACAAGTGGCGGATCGCTCGGCAACCGTGGCAACCAATCCAACAGTAACCAACTGGATACTCCGTTGTGCAGACAGATATAGATCCCAAGGCACTTTCCCGCCGGCGCCATGTCCTCCAGGCCTAAGGAGCGTTTCGTGCCCACCAACGGCCCAGCCAAGCCCGGCCTCGGCGGCCATCCCCCCCGCGCACCCAGCGGTTACGATGCTAGGTACGGCGGGGCGCCCGGGCGCCCGGGCGGCAGCGTGGGTCAGCGTCGGAGCGGCGGAGGCAGTCCCCAGGGCCAGCCCCATGTCGGGAGCAGGGCGGCCTTCGCCCAGACCGCAGGCGCCCAGCGCCTCAACCGCATCCTCCATCAGCACCCGACGAAGAGGACCAGCTACGTCCCGGACGAGAACCGCCACGCGAGCTACGGCCAGGGAGCCTACGGGGCGGGATCCGCCCGCCGGCGCTCCCTGCTCCGGGCCAACGCCGGCGGCCCGGGGGGCGCCTCGGCGGCGGCGGAGGCGGGCCCAACCATCTCCGACCCGACCAACGAGGCCGCCGTCGGGCGGTGGATGGCCGCCCTATCCTCGGGGCTGAAGGTAGACCCGCGCTCCATCGGGGGTCACCTCCTCCAGGCCGCGACGGGTGAGGAGTCGACGGCGACGGCAGGCGCAGGCGCAGGTGCCGGCCCCAGCAGCAACCTCCTCATGCAGGGAGGGCGGCAGGGGAAGCCTCCGGCCGGCACCAGGGCCAAGGCCAAGGTGTCCGGCCGGGCCAAGCTTCTCGACACGCTGAAGAACGAGTGTCTCTTTTCGGCCCGCGTCCACAAGTTCGAGATCACTGGGGGGCAGCAGGATCAGGCCAGTAAGAGGAACGCCCCGAGGTCCCGCAACAAGCTCCGCTACGTCGGCGTGATCCGAACGACCAACCGCTTCCTCGTCATCCCTAAGGCCAGCGAGGACGACGGCGCCCCCGGGGGGATGTCGATGGATGAGGGGGATGATGTATCTGTCACGCCTAGCCAAGGCGAGGACTCGGGGTATGACCAGATGTTCAACCGGGACGACGAATCCACCGCCACCGGCAGGACAGGGGGGGGATCGGCCAAGAGGAGGGCGCACTTCGCGGCGCAGGAAAAGTCGTCGGCCGGATCTCGGCCTGCCTCATCGCCCCCCGCCGTCGCGCCCGAGGACGAGGTCTCGTCATTTCCTGCCCTCGTGTGCATGGCCCTCCATTCGGACGGCTCCAACCCCGACCTTCGCTGCGTTCTCATGCTGGACCAGCTCCTTGGTGTGGAGGCCAGGCAGCCTCAGCCCGGGCAGATCTCGCCGACTTCGTCCTTCGTCCTCGTTTTCAGGACCGGGGAACGGGTGGAGATTGAGCTCGGCATCCCGCACGATGCGATGGAGGGTTCGGCTGCGGGTGGTAGGCTCGGGCCCGGCGGGGGTGCGAAGGAATCCAAGGCAGCCGCGGCGGCCGCCGCCATGAAGAGAGAGAAGATGCTCTGGAGCCTCCTTCAGATCCACGCCATTCTCTGCACGGCAGTCGTCGAGAGATTCAGCGCGGCTGTGGTCTCCCTGGGCGGCGCAGGCGCCCGCGCAAGGGCGGTAGCGGCATCCCTTCCTGCGCTGAAGACTCGTAACGTCGATCTCACTGAGCTCCAGTATGCCTCAACGGCTAACGGGTTCCTGGGGGAGAGCCCCGCTCTCGTTGCCCTGTTGGAGCGACAGCGAAACAGGGGTAGGGAAGGAGAAGCGGGGGAAGAGGAGAAGGCTGAAAAGGATTTGAATGGGCAGGGATCATCCACCGGGGAGATGGATGGCATAGCGTACGACATGCTGATGGGCAATTACAACACTCGGATGGCGCTCTTCGTTTCGAAGGAAGAAAAGAAAGATGCCGAAGATATTCTGAACTCGACTCAATGGTATGACCACAAGCTCGAGGCCGCAGGGAAGACGAGAGATAAAAAAGGGAGGAAGGTCGATGCGGCAGCTTCAGCTAACGCCTTGTCACAGCTCCTTCAGAAGAAGATGCGCGATCTCGAGGCTGAAACCTGTCGGCGTCTTATTGCATGGGAAGACCAGAAGCACCATACTACCACCGGAGGCAAGATTCAGCGAGACACTGAGGACGCCTTGAGTCTTGCTGCGCTCTTCAATACTCTTGACCTTCTCGAATGGGAGTTAGAATCGATGGAGACTTGGCTTGAGGGACGAGCCAGGGTGATCAAGCCGCTGACCGATGACTGCTCAGGCATTGAAGAGGAAAACCGCCAACTCGAGCAACAATGGAAATCCTACGACGCCCTTGGTCAGGAGCTTAGAAGATTGCTAAGTGGTCTTGATGCGCCTTCGAACCTGAGACAAACCCTATCTAACCCTGGCTCCGCCTTGACGTATGATTCGGGTGGAAATGTGAACGCTAAGAAGTCCGCAGCTGGAATCGATGAAATCTACAATGCTGGACGTTTCCTTAAGGACGCAATTGACCGAGTTGAAAAGGAGGGTGGTGTTCATCTTCGTGCTGTCAGTGAACGATTAGAAAAGCTTGCTGGCTTGGCGAACCAATTTTGCACGGCTATAGCGCAAATAGTAGTGACTGTCATGGAACAAATTTCGTCCGCAATTGTCGAAGAAACGGACTTTACCAAGAGTTCAAAGCAGGAGCAGCACCCAGTCATTGCAAAGAGAATTCGAGATGCGCAGCGGAAAGTACAAGCCTCTCTGATTGGGGACAACGGAAATGGTTATATTAAGCTGATTGAAGTGCTTGCCTTGCTTAAGCCCAGCATCCTTCCTGCAATTCGTGATGCCTATTCCGAGCTTGTCGCAGAAGGAATTCTCAGCAAGAAAAGGATGAAGGTTTATTTTGCATCTCTCCCTCAGCACAGCAGTGTCCTTGGATCCAACACAACCATTGATCTTCAGGATTATAAACCTGTGACTCTACGGGGTCAGCCAGATCTTGGATCCTCTTCTTTGAAAACCGTCAACTCGCAAGATATCCAAAAAGCCCTCAGCGAACTGTTGCCTGTGATAGCCCGCGAAGCATACTTTACAGCCGCCCTCTTCGGGTTGAGTTCGAGGCACATGGATGGAAGAGAGAAAAAACGGAATTTCGAGTCTGCGAAGCGCAGTGTTGATCATTCCTCGCAATATTTTAGATACTATATGTCGCGTATTTGCGGCATTGCTTCCGAAGAAGACGCCGAAGGCAAGAGAGTTGAAGCCGATGCGATGCTTTCTCTTGTGTCTTCCATTCACCTTAACGAAGCAATGGACAGCTACATTGATCGTCAAAAGAAGGGTGGAGACCATTCGCTGTCGCTCGCTTATGTGAGGGCAACTATTCTCGACATGAGGAAGAAAGTCGATAAGCAATGGGTTACTTGGGTCGAGGACCAAATTAAGTGGACCAAAACCAATGCGAATGTGCCCATGGCTGGCAAAAGGGCTGGCGTATTTGCCAGCTTCTCCCGTTTTCCGTCCTATCTCGACCATGTAATGATGTGTTGCAAGACCGATCGTGCGAAGACTTACTCTCCTAGTCTGCATAGAATGAAAGTCGTCTCATACTACTTGCAAAAGATGGCAGGTTCGCTGTTCGCAAGCCTCCACGATTGCGCTGAACGAGAGACTACCGACCAACAGTACGCCGCAAATGTGATGCGCATGGAAAATAGCTACTACTTCACCCAATGTATCAAACAACGTGGAAATGAAATGACAACCCTCTTTCAGAAGCAAGTCACTGCCGCAAGTGCCATTTGTAAGCAAAGTACCGACGCTTATCTTGGATGGATGATTAAGAGAGAATTCAAGGCTCTTCACAGCCTTTTCTCCAACATTTCTCGCATTCGGCGAGATGTCGGTGACGCCGACGTTCCCATCCACGTTCCACGAGTAACCTTTGTCAAGACGCTTTCGAATGAATCAAATCGAGAGGTGATGAAAGAAAAGATTGGTGTAATTTATGCTAGAATGGAAAAGCATTTGTCGGAACAGGGAGGATTACTACCTGTGGCTTGGAAGGCGCTTGTCAAAGTTCTCTATGAGTGGTTTGGTCGCTGGGAGAAGCTAAGCACTCAGTGCTACAAATATGTGTTGGAACCTAGTGCGGTAGATGTCGTTCGCATTGCAAAGGCTGCGGGAGGCGGCGCTCGTCATAGTAAGCCTTCGGAAGCTTAAAGTAGACAAGGAAGTCGCTCATCCAGCGAAAGGCGAAGGATAGATGAAGCGAGGAACCTTTCGAATTATTCAGAAAGTATCATAAGATTTGTCAAATGATTAGATCTATCTTAGTTCAACGTGCAAACATAAAGCGCAGGGCCACGAGATTACTTCTTTAGTACTCGAATTCTTCCATGTGCTCCGTAATCAATTTTATGGCAGCTATCTGACGCTCACGCCGCACCTTGAGGTCCTTTCTGCGGAAATATACCTCGTCGTCCTCTTGCAACAGTCTGTGAAGAATTTCATCTGGTTTCCTCTTCTCGCCGGTTAGTCCTAATCCTTCCAAAAGAACCTTCTCACATTCGCTCTCAAAAGTACCGAGACAGTGATGCAGCAGGTACTGAATGCAGGTTTCTGAGAAAATCTTTTCCTTTACTCGAATGAAAGAAAGGGTGGATATAATCACCTCGGTAATTTCATCGTCACAAACCTTGTTTACGTCGAGCCTTTCGACTACGTCTCTGAATTTATTCCGGCTGCTAATAAGGAAGATGTCATTCAGGGTAAAGAATGGGGGCTTCTCCATGCTCACCATCGTCACTATCTGTTTAAGTGACGCTTCTTCCAATTGATTGATGTGCTTCGTAATAATGCTCATCACAGCTCGTTTGAGTTTCTTAAATCTTGGCGCAACAAATTGGTTGATCGTACTCGAAGGCGAGTCTCCGAGCAGATGGGAGCGCAGCAGCTTGTGCAACGATTTCGAACAGTCATAGGCAGGGTCTTTCCATAATTCAACAGTCTCCCCAATGAGATCCTGGCAGACAGCCGAGCTAGATAGACGGATGCCAGGGAAATCACGACCTGAAGTATTCTGAAGCATTTGCTTCACCTCGGAGACATCATAAACTCGATCCGTATCGCTTGTCGGTGCGTACGAAAGAATCTTGACCGATATCCCGATGAAGATGGAATCGGAAACGCCGTTTTCCGCATTGGGAAAAAGGAACCGTTTCGGTGCGCTAGGGATACCTTCTACCAAGTTCGCTTCTGTTCTCGCGCGCTCCCCTTTCATCAGGGTCAAGCCTTTTACATTGTAGTCGAGATGTACGAGCAGGGAACCGATGTCTTGGGGCAGCTGGATCGCATTGACTCTTATGGCGAGGCAACCGCCTTCCTGTCCCACCTGCAATTGCCATTGGATATCTCCAGACTTTTGGATCGGGCTAAGGATTAAATCTCCAGCCTTTTGCTCTGCTTCGCTGATTGCTTCAAACTCATCCTTGGCAACGTGCATGGTCAGCGGTTCGCGAAGGTAGTCATCGCCCTTCATGTCAAGATTGAGAACGGAAGCAAAGATGACCTTCTCGCCAATCTGAAACATGGGAGACTTGGCACATACTGTCTTGCTCACATCTTCGAACATTTCGACCGTGCTGCGCCAGAACGACTTGTCACTTGTGGTCGATTTAATCGCTTCGGTCGTGTTGGAAGAGATGTCTCGTGCCAGTTCTATCAGCTTCATCCTGGCATCACTCTCTTGCAGCTCAGGGCCAAGGGCCTTCAGCTGCTTCTCTGTTTCTGCCAGGGCCTCCTCTGCGTCCTCCTTTATGTCTGGCATATCTTCTTCAATAAGTGCTTGGAGCATGGACGATAGCTTGTACAGAAGCTTGGCAGATCCGCATCGCGTCGGAACCTCCTGATAAAAACGCTTGCCGACCTCGTGAGATTCAAAGAATTCCGATTCGATGGCCCGCGACCCCTCAAATGACATCGTATTTTCGCTTGCTTCTTCTGTCAACTTGTTAAGCTCGTCCTGTTTGGGAGTCCGAACCACAAAGTAACCCTGGGCTAGCTTGTATTTCTCTCCCCTCAGGATGGCAACGATGGACTGCTCCGTACCAAGGTCCACTTTGTCCGGCTTGGTCAAAACTCCGATCGAACGCTTTCCCTCAGGATCCATGTCCCTCGCCAATTTGCGAATGCTCTGGTTCTCAAGGTCCTCGTCACAAGCGATGCATTCAAGAATCACGGTGCTAGGCGATGCGAGGTAGGACTTGACGAGCGATTCGACGCGCTCGATGTCTTTCTCGTCGTCCTTGCTCTCTGTGGACTGTATGAGGCCGGGTAGATCAACCAGGGAGATATCGGGGCAGTTGGCCCCTGAAATATTGACGCAGACCACATTCGTGGTGAAATTGGTGCCGCTTGCTGAGCGCTCCAGGAGGGTCTTCTGGGCCTTCCCGATCTCCTCGGGCATCATGCTGCTCTCGGCGAGGACACAGCACTCCTCGATTACGGGGGGAGAGTACTCTGCACCCGTGTCCTCGTCCACTGTGATGCGGAGAGAGATGCGACACGACCAATCCTCATCGGGACTGTTCTTGGTCGTCACCTCGATTGGGCAGCGGGTGCAGGTTCCGTGGTTCCTCGGGAGCTGAACGGAAGTCAGAGCCTTGACAATACTGCTCTTGCCAGCCGACTGCTTCCCCGCGAACACCAAACAAGGAAGCTCAAGGTCGTGCTCTGCACCGGTGCTCTTGAGCTTGTTGACGAGGGAAATGGCGCGGGCGGTATCGCTCCCGAGCTTTTGGGCCGTCTCCATCGGAAAGTATCCCTTGTCGCTGCCGGACCCGGTTAGTCCTGCGCAACGGGCAGGAAGAGGAGGAGGCGGAATAATCATGTCGAAAGGGATAAGAATGACGCATATGGGAGCACAGAGGGAATCTCAGCTGATCCCGATGCGACCTGCACAGCCCAGCTGAATACCTTTTTTCGCATTTGACATGTTCAAGCCGGCGGGGAGAAGTGGTAGAGCGAAGGGGAACATTGCCGTCGCGGCCGAACCGCATTGAAAGTGGGACCATTCGCTGTATTACTCGATAACTCACCAGATAGGAAAGACATTGTTCGCGCGCTCTCTTCAGTCAGAGGTGATAAACAGATTTTCTGGACGGAGTCGACGGCACAAGCAAGAATGGGTGGACTCTCAGGGGGCTGAGAGGGTGAGAGTGATCTGTGTGAGGGAGCTGATAGCTGCGTGAATCGCTGCAAACAAGACAAAAATGCACGATCGCCCAGGAGAATCGGATGGAAAAGATGTACTCTAGAGTACTGGAACGGGAACCAAAAATTCTTAAGCCCTTCATTATCAGGTAGAAGCCTAACACGACACGTATAGGGTAGAAGAAGCGCGCCAGCACGCCTTAAGAGCAATACGTGGATATACTTGAATTGAAATGCACTGGCCTGCTTGCAAATGCTTCGGCGCGGGTGCGCAAGCTCTATCTACTCTACGCTCGTAGTCAAATTTACTGTGGCAGTGACAAAAATAATAATACTCTAGAGTATTACAATAATAATACAAAAAGTACGGAGGTTATCAAAAGAACTTTTTGGGCTGTTGTAACCTGTACACCGCACATATTAACGGAAATCGCAGCGTCTTGCGTTTTGCAGTATCGTACTAATACGTGGTGGTAGAGAGAAATGACATAAAAACTATATAATGGTAACTACATATTTGGGTCCTTCTTGCCTTTTCTTCCTGACTTCCTTTTAGATCTAGATCTGCGTTTCCCTTTCCTTGCAGGGCTCTCCGGAGTCACAGGAGGTTTCTCTCTTGCTGTCACCTCCTCGCTTGCTTGTGATTGCTCGGAAGCGCCATGTGCATCACCTGTGGCTTGCGGATTGCCCCCTTCCCTGCTGACGTCGCAACTCCCACCACTTCTACCGCCTCCACTTCCTCCTCCAGACCTATTTCGTGGAAGAGCAAACGGCGATTGATTGTTCTTCGCGACGCTTGTTGGGGTTGAAGGCAGTTTCTCTCCTTCGTCTCCCACATCTTTATGTGCAGGCACTTGTGTACCTCCTTTTTTGTTTTGGCCTTCCTTGGAACCCTTCTCTTTCTTCTTGGCGCTGCCCCTCTTGCCTCCTCGTCTTATTCCAGATTTGGCACTCGGGGAAGGGCCTTCCTTGCGGGTCTTCTGCCACGCAGGCATCATGTTCCGATCATCCTCATGGAGTCGTCCACCTCTGTCATGAGCCACTGTGCCACCCCTCATCACTTGTTTCTGTTTTGAGATGCGGAAAGATTCCGTTGAGGGAAGGATGAATTGCCGGAGGGGGCTGTCGCGGCCTCCACCGCCACTGGTCTCCCTCGATGCAGCTGAAGCAGGCGGGCTCCTGATCTCGGCAGCGATCCTGCGGATTATTTCGTGTTCCATACCATTGTCTCTGGATCCAGCATCTTTGGGTCCAAGAGCCGCGAGGCCCCTCGACCTCGCAAAAGCTGCCACTGTTGCTTTGTGCTTCTGCAGGAGCAATGTAGTTCTCATTTCGTAATCAGCGGTCAATACCCTATTGCAGGCCACGGCATTGGCCAATTGTGCCTCTGAAAGTGATGGCCACGCCATGCCGAGCACACTCTCCAACTCGCTGTTCGTCACCTCCTCACCTTCAGGAAAAGAAGCTAAAAGTCTGTTCAGCACGTCAATGGAAGTGAAGCTTGGGGTTTTCACCACTTCGGATAATCGCGCTTCCGTAGTCTTGCTGCTCGACTTGCTCGCATACTCTTTCCTCGACCGAAGTAGTCGTGAAGATTGGACCTGACTCGCAAGAAACATGATCATCTCGAGGCATTCATCAATACTATAACTTCCTCCCCCTTCTTGTTCCTCCACGGTGGGAAAGCCCATTGCTTCGCAAACTAGTTTGATATCGACCCAGCAATCGTTTGCGCTGGCCATGACGGTACCAATACCGCCCTCGACATGCAATATTGCGATCAAACGCTGCGCAATATCGACGGCTATGTCACCACTTCCGACAGACGCATATCCTCTGGAATCTGCCGTCAAGGGCGTCGGTATGCCGAGGTCATCGAGGGCATCGACGACAGCCTGGATGAGCGCCATGTCCGACATTATACTTGAAGCTACGTTGATGACGCCATGCTTTTCGGTCGAGGAAATAAAGCAAATGGTGGTGGGGGGTGACACAAGATACATAATGACGAAATTGATGATCTGCGACGATTCGAAAGGTGTCCCAATACGAAGTGGTGAGTAGATCTAAGAATTCCGACGGTGTACAAAAGAAACAATTCAATCAAGAATGAGTACGAGGTCTAAAAAGTGAATAATATTTATCTTCTTGAGAAAGCAACGGTTTAAGAGAGATATCTGGCACGTGTCAGTGCGTCATTTGTTCCTAATTGCATTGTATTGAAAGACGTGGGCGATGAAGGGCTGGCCCCTTGCTCGATTTGTATTGCTGGATAGAGCTCGCAAAAATAGTCACACGAGACTCTAAAATGAAGCTACTAGGTAGGACGAGTATGCGTACTACTGTACCAGCTCGTATGAATAATACTCCAGCCAGGGTATGTATGTTGTGCATACTACTAGAAGAGTCTCGTATCATACTAGCTAGTAGCTAGTTTAACGCTCGTACTCTAGTAGTATGCATCCATTCATGATATATGCATAACTCGAAGTACTTTTGGTATGCGATGTACTAGCTAGTATGTTAATATTATGCATACGACTCTCGTATGCATAGTACACCACGTCGTACGAGAGTATGCATACGTATTATTATGCATATATATATACTCTACTAATATTCGTATGCATACTATGGATAACTCGTAGTTATACAAATTGCGTATGCATTCGCATACATACTCACTAATAGCTAGTACTACTGTAGAGTAGTACTAGAGTATTCATATGCATACGACAAATTATAATAATACTCTCTCGTATATAATACGAGCGTATATTCTAGACAAGCCAAGTAAAACTACCACAATTACTGTATTAATGTTGTTGTTAGTTACAAGGGCAGATCTGGGTCAAGGGACCAATCCGTTGTCGGTCCAGCTAACTCGCTAAAGTTCACCGGCTTTCTTCGCAGCTATTTGTTCGCTGTGATTGCGGCGATCCACTGCTTCGTCTCCTCGCGGGACACCGTTCTGAGCTGCACCTTCCTCGTGGTTGTCTTGGCCTTCATTTTGGCCGAGGCGCCTCCAAGGCCCTTCATCATGCCCATCGCCGGGATCCTCTCAACGACCTCGAACGTTTCGCTGCCGCCCTTGCTCCCCTCCTTGATGGAAACGGTGCAGTTGGGGAGGGCAAAGGAGTCGGCGGGCTGGAGCATCTTGAACCAGTCCTTGCATATGTTCCCCCCCGGGACCCTGCCTGCCTTGATGGAGTCCTCGTTGGGGACGTGGACGGTGGGAACCAGGGAATGGAAGGCCACCTCTGGGGCCGAGCCGTTGGTGAGCTTTGCAGAATGAGGAATTTCGAGAAGGTGGAGGAAGGAGTCGGCCGTCACGATGGCGAGGGTGGTCTTCCAAGAGCCCATGAGGGAAGAACTCATGAGGTTGCTGGTCTTCTTCATCTCAATGACGTTGGCCTTGACGAGCAGGTCGGATACTAGGGGCGACGTCAGGTTGTAATTGCCCTCGGAGGGGTCGGCTCCTTTGAGGCCGGGGCCTAGATCCTGCTTCTTCTGCGCGCTCTTCCGCGCCGCCTCCTCCCGCTGGAGGCCCTGCGCCCTGATGCGGATGGAGGTCTGGACCTCCTCCTCGATTGACTCCCTATCGAGGGGCTTGTCCACCAGGTCCCTCATTACGGGGCTGACGAGATCGGGCATGCTGAGCCAGAGCCTTTCCTGCCGGTTCAGGTACGCGATGAGAAGCTCCCTGAGACGGAAGCGGCGGCTGCACTCGGTAGACTTGAGGGCACCGAACAGCTTGGCGAGCTCCTGAGACGACTTGTCCCAGCAGGTCGCAAGGAAGGCGACCGACATTCTGTACCTCATCTCCAGGAGCCATACGTCCGTGCAGTTGGGGATGAAGGACTCGTCCGGCGCCGGGGAGGCCCCCCCCGAACGATTGGCGGCCCCCTTCCTCTGCCTGTCCGTGGTGGCAAAGCTGACGGACCGCTCTGCCTCGACGTGGTAGACCGCCCAGGCCTCCTTGGTGGCCCGCTCGGCGGCCTCCAGTTCCTCCTGGATGGCATCGCCCAGCTTCTCCATCATCCCGACCTCGTAGACGAGCGCCTCTCGGATCTCGGAGATCTCGGGCACCGTCTCGGACTGCACGTACGTGGCGAACTCTGCGAAGCGGTCGGCCATGAGCCCCTGGCTCTCCACGAGGGGGGTCAGGATCCCCATGCCCCTGTCCATGGCCTCCCTGTTGAAGGCCTTCTCTGGGACGAACAGCTTGGACTTGACCCCCTCGAGGGCCCCGCTGATGCCCCCCTCCTCCTCCCCCTCCCTCTCCGCAGAGGCCGCCGCCCTCCTTCTGTCCCTGGCCTCGTGGAGCTTCCTCCTCTTCTTGGGGTCGGTGACAGGCCTGCCCCCGTCGTCCAGGGTGTCGTTGAAGGCGGCCCTGAGCGCCACCGCGTAGGACGTGTTGGACTCGGCCGAACCGCGGAAGATCTGCTCGGCCCGCTCGGTCTCCTCGATGGAGGAGTGCAGCAGCTCCCGGAACGACCTCCAGTACAGGCCCGACGAGGCCAGCTTGGACCCGTCGGCCGTCCTCCTGGCCGCCTCGTACGCCCTCAGCCTGTCGTACGACGCGGTCCTGCCGCCGTCGCCCAGGGTGGGGAAGGACGGGGGGGGGAGGGGGGGGCGGGGGCTCCCCCTCGGGGACGGGGCGGGGGAGGGCGAGGCGGGAGGGATCTCCTCCCCGTCCACCGCCACCGCCACCGCCACCTCGTCCTCGTCCTCCTCGGCGCCGCTTGTGGCGGCATTGTCGCTGCCGCCGCCGGCCTCCAGCGCCATCTCCCCCACCCCGGCCGCAAGTTTCTCCTCCCCCACCGAAGCCCCGGCCTCTGCCTCCGCCCCCGCCTTGGCGTCCGCCGCCTCCCCGTCCTCGCCGGTCGAGAGGGGGGCGTAGGTATCCGCCTCGGCCTCGGCCTCGGCCTCGGCCTCGGTCCCGGCCGCTTCCTCGCTCATGACCGGGATGGGAGGGATGGCTTGTGACTTTCGCTCGGGGACGGATTCCGAATGTGTATGTGTGTGCGGGTGTGTGGGTGAGAGAGGCCGGGACTCGGGCGGCGGCAGCGGAAGCGGAAGCGCGGGGCGAAAAGGTGAAGATACATCATTGCCGAGAGGAAAAGATCGTGGTCCCACACGAACCTTTCTCGGGGCTGTCCCCCCGAGCCGGCCTGGAACAAGATGACGGGCAACCACTAACTTATCCCAGCTAGCGCTAGCTGATCTCTACCTACTAGCTAGTATATTGTATCCGCCTTCCGCACTGGCAACACCCACCGTCCGCGCTTACATCATGTACGAGTCGTACTCTAGTAGTAGGTATTAATTATACTGGCTGGAGGTTTGCACGTACTACACAGTATAAAGTTGCTTCTTTCTACTAGCTAGTACTAGACTAGAGTAGCAAGACCGAACGACGAACGTTGGCATTGCATTTCCGCTCCCGGTTTTTTCGGTTTGCCTTTTTTCAAGAACCACCTGATACTCTAGCTAGTAGTATAATATACGAGCTCGTATAATATAATATACGACTCGTATATGCCTAATATGTACTACTGTATACGTACAGTACCTACTCTAGATAGTATTATATATATTATTATTTGATTATTATTACGTACTTTGCATACTCTAGTAGTACGCGCCTCCCCCCGAGGCCCCTCCCGGAATCCCACCCAAGCCATGAGACACCTGGCAGCAATGGCGTCGGCCCTGCTGGCCGCCACGGCGTCGGAGGCCCTCCCCCGGCCGGGGGGAGGAGGCATCCCCTCGAGGTCGCCGGCCGGCCGCCGCCTCCTCTCGGCCGCCCGCCGCCTGGAGAACGAGGGCGACAACGGGAACGGGAACGGGAACGGGAACGGGGACGACTACTCCTTCGTCTCGGCCTTCTCCCTCAAGTTCCAGGGCTGCCACCAGATCAGCCAGTGGAACGCCGCCTCGGGGGGCGGGGACGGGGACGGGGACTCCGCCAGGGTCCGTTCCAAGCGCCTGGTGCGCTTCCGCCTCTGCCCGACGGGGTCCTGCGACGGCGGGAGCGGCTCGGACGGCTGCTCCTCCTCCTCCTCGGTGCCGTCGGCGTCGTCGTCGGCGACGGAGACGGGGGGCTACGGGGACTACATCGTCGACCTCGGCACCTTCGTC
>Ga0315315_10003653_pt1 | contig 14150 bp, 11 predicted proteins | sample M140m3416metaG_FD_203699 | JGI IMG/M metagenome (GOLD analysis project Ga0315315, IMG submission 203699) | Ammonia-oxidizing marine archaeal communities from Monterey Bay, California, United States - M1 40m 3416 | ecosystem: Environmental > Aquatic > Marine > Intertidal zone | place: USA...
AAGATGATAGGAAGGAATGCGGAAGCAGGATACGAGTTCGCAATTGGAACTTGCGAGATGGTTGAGAGGACAACGGCTTCCTTTGCTACATGAATCTTCCATTCATATTATAGCTCGAACATAGATATAGATTATTTTCATCTATTTTCATAAGAGCCAATTAGTACCCGGAGACAAATCATACCATGGTAATCTTACATCTCTGATTGCGGCTCTCAATCTCCCAATATACCTCATGACAGAATCGTTCCCCCGATCTACTAGCTAGTACGAGCCCAAGGCTCGGCGAATCCCTCGCGGACTGAGCTGAAAAGCAGACACACTGCTGCCATAGGCAACCGACCCTCAAAATGGGGAAGAAGAATCGGCGGCACAACAGTCATTCCAACTCCAGCTCAAACGCTGGGCCCTCCTCATCCTCATCCTCATCCTCTGCCTCGCCCCCAGCCTCATCCGCTGTCTCCGCGTCTGCCTTCACCTCATCCATCTCGCACCGCCCCTCCCCCGATGGCGTGGGAGTCTATGAACTATTCGACCCGGAAGCAAGAAGCCTCTATGCCTTCCTGACGGCGGAGCGATCTGCCCTGCGGTGGTTGGCTGCGCTGGCCCTAGCAGGCTTCCTCGTGGGCCTCGGCGTTGGCACCGGTCACGCTACCCTCTCGGCCGACCCGCCCGGCCAGCCGGCTCCCTGGCGAGTAGCCTTGGGAGACAGTATCCGCGCCACTGCGGCGCACGGTCTTCTCGTGGGCTGGCCGAAGCACCTCCTATTTGGGAGCGCGAGGACAGGGGTTGGGGCTGGGTCTGAGTTAGGGCTAGGGTCGGCCGGGGTCGCCTCTCAGCAGGCCGCCGCCCCCTCAGCCGGAAGGCAGGATTCGTCCGGCGGTGCCGAAGGCGAACGGGCTGCCTCTGGGGCTGGAGTTTTTGGTAAATTCTTCTCTCTCTTTTTCATCCCATTCTCGTCCCCATTCTCGTCCCCCTCGTCCCCATTGGTGACCAGGCACGATACCGTCAGGGCGTTCGATGTCCTGAGGGAGACGGTGGTCATGCATGAGGGCGGGTACGTCCACCCCGACCTTGGCTTTCTCACTCCCGCCCCGTCTGGCGCTGCGAGAGGACTCGGAATGGTTCGCGAGTCCCACGCCATGTGCCAGGTCCGGTGCCACAGGCCGAGGACGGGGTATCCGGACAATGGAACTCCTGAGGGTATGATGGAAGAGGCGGAGGAAGGTCCCTGCTCTCCGTTTGTGGGTGCCCCTTGCCGACACGGCGGCAACATTGACGTCGTCACAGGTTTCTCTAGGAACACAGCCGAGACGCTCAGGTTTGATCCGGCTTACAGGGTGGAAGAGGTACTCCTGCGGATCCCCTTGGCGTCACAGATCACCAGGGACGTTGCCCTCGACGTCCTGGGACCCCTTCTGCCCCCCGATGTGTCCCGGATGTGGCCTCTGGAGGAACTGGACGACGGACCCCTCCTCGCTCTCCTCCTTGCCCACGAGCGCGGGTTGGGGAGAGACTCGGCTTACTACGCCTACATCGCCACCCTCCCCGCTGAACCGCTCTGCGGGTACTGGCCCAAGTGGGGCACTGCAGCCCTGGACGCCATCACCACCTACGGTCTCGATATGGGGATGGATGTCAACGGCTGGGCGGAAGAGCTCCTAAAGACCAGAGACTACGCCGATCGGATCGCCGCGTTCCTTGCCGATGACTACGGACCCTATCTGTCGTCGTTGGAGGGAGAGGAGAGCATATACGATCCCATCCGCTGGGCATTCTGCCACGTCGTCAGCCGGGCTGTGGGGGGCAGCGATAGTTATGGGGCCCTAAGGCTGGTGCCAATGCTCGACGTGGTCAACCACCACCACGCATCTGGCCAGTTCCAAGAGCTTAATGGTACAGAATCCGTTCGCAAAGGGGACTGGCTAGACGCGATTGAGGACGACGCCGGGACCTTTGTCCTTCGATCGACCTTGTACGGGGAGCGCAAGCCCCTGAGGAAGGGGCAAGAGCTCCTCGCCAATTACAACGTGCCGATTTACAGCGCTTTGGATTGGTTCGTCAACCTTGGGTTCTTACCGAGGGAGAAGATGGGTCGGTGGAAAAGGCTCGACGGCGTGCGCATGATCCGCGAGGTGGAGAAGGCGGTTATGGCCGCGGTCGATTCTGAAGCCCCGACCATGGCGTTGGGCGAATAAGATGGAAGCCTTTGCAGGACCTGACTATAGGTATATCACGATCTCTGAACTAATTATTAAGGATCAAAAGCACTGGAGTGAATTCCGCACTCTAGTAATTCAAATCCATGTCTTGCGCAGTCGCAGCAGCATCGCCTGACTGCCCACTTACATTTACCGCGGAGGCAGCCTCCAAAGCGAGCAACGCAGAAGTCTCCACTCCAACGTCTTGCCCACCGAGAGATGACGCAGCGTCCTGAGCACCTGTGATCCCCCGTCTTTTTGCCATCCTTTTTCTGCGGCGCAGCTTCGCCCTGCATGGCATCGTACACAAATGGACCGGGTTGTCCGCAGCGCCTAAAGTCAAATGCCACGCGTCGGGGGATATCCCAACACCCACGCGCGAAATCATCTTTTCACCATCACTATTGCCAGCTCCGCAACGAAGCTCAGCGACCATCACCAATAGTATCTCATCTGGAAAGGTTAGTTCCGTCATCGACTTGAGAACTACCTCACCACAGAGAATGCACCGACAAACGCAATCAGAGCAGCAACCAGCAAGCGCTGGGGCGGGGGAAGGGGAAGGTAAGCTGCCCCTAAAGAAAGAAGATCGACGATTTGTCTCGCCGGCGGCGCCGGCAGCGAGCCGATCAGCAGCAGCAGCAGCAGCAGCAGCAGCAGCATCAACACAAAGGCGGGCGCCGCAGTTTATGCAGGTGGCGGATCCATCTCCCTCGGCGCCCTTGCGCTTTCTGCTCATAACTATTTCATAGAAAATAAATAAAGCTGAGTCGGCACACCAAGTGTCTAGTACTAGTAGTACTAATAGGAGTACGAGCTCGTATGCATAGATTATTATTAGAGTATAATATTATACTACCAGGCAGGTATAATATTACGAGGAGTACTATGCATAGTACGTGCTTACGAGTCGTATACGAGCTCGTAATAAACTACCGGCCGGGGTAGTATATATAAGCACCCGGAGTTTTATTCTTGGAGGCTCCTCTCTCTACTCGTACTAAGTACTAGGTGGCTAGTATGCATAGAGACTTGAGACTCGTTCATCGAGTTGGAAACAATTCCATATCACAGACCTTTTAAAGCGCAGGCTACTCCCTCCATCGTGCTCGGTCATATTACTCTTATATTAGTTAGTTATTAGTTAGTTTGATAGTAATATCCGCCATCTCCTCTCTAGAACGAAGACAGACCTCAAGGCTCTATCTTTCAGTTTAGAATATCATGCCGAATCGCCCACACTCAGTCATGGCCGTGATTGCTGTCGGCCTGTCGATAGCTCTCCTCATCCTGGGTACATCCCTGCTCGCATTCCCATCGAAAATGGTTGGCATCCTGCTTTGGGGAATCGACGACGTATTCCCAGATCTATCTGCGATCAACAACCGTATCCTCGCTCGGCTTGCGGGGGGAATTCTTGCTTCCTTGTCGCTATTAAATTTTCTCTTAGCCGCGCCCGCCCTCTTATCTTCGAAAAATGATACAATTTCCACCAAAGCACAATGTCAAGCAGCTCTGACTTCTCAAGGACTCTCCGGACTTCTACTTATTTTATTGTTCGTTTTAGAATTGATAGAAGGCGACGAGTTGATCGCCGTATTGTTAGTGGGCGCTTTAGTCACATTATTGGCGAGCATCGGGCTTATGGCATCCTTTTGGGGGCAATCACGCTTTGCTGATGACAGCGCCCACATGATTCAGACAGAGACTGACCTAAACGGAAATGACCTCTCAGAGCCACTTTTAGGAAGAACAATTTCGGACGAGGAAAATCTCTCTTCGCTTGGGGAAGACAATGATGGACAATCACCAGAGGATACATACAATGTTTATCCACCTATTCCCTCTCATAACGTCAGTGGAAGTACTCATCCATCCTCTCGCATCACAGGCACCAGACGCCTGATGAAACTTGCTGCACCACAAATGTTTTACCTCTACTTGGGTTGTATTGTGTTGCTCATTCGATTGCCGTTCAGCATATCGATTCCACATTTCGTCTCGACAACTTTGGGTGCCCTGAGTCGCCAAGAATATGATGCGGCATTGAGATCGATTCTTCTTCTCTTTACAATGGGATCTATTGACGCCGCACTCGACTTCTGGTGTGTCTTTCTTTTCGGTTATGCAAAGGAAAGAATTGTAAAGGAAGTCAGACTTGATACCTTCAAAGCCGTGCTTAATCAAGAAGTGTCTTTTTTCGACGCAACGACGTCAGGAGAACTGTCCTCTCGTCTTTCATCGGACTGCGGGGAGGTGGCTGGGGACCTAACGTGGTTCTTCCGCTTTAGCATTGAATCTACCGTCAGGATTATCGGAATTGTAACATATATGGTAAGTAGCTCTCTGGTTTCATATGGACCTTCATGTATTATTTTCTTCTTGCTTTTTATTGACCGCGACTCCACGTGTGTATTTCTTTTATTCGCAGATGGTCAGATGCCCAACGTTGGGGCTTTGTGCTGTTTCTATTGTCCCTTTTGTTGGATTCATTAATACCAAATATGGACAGTGGCTCGGTAAGAATGCAAAATCCGTTCAATCAGCGCTTGCGGACGCCAATTCTACTTCTCAGGAGGCTTTTTCTTGCATCCGGACTGTGATTGCATTCGCATCTGAAGAAACGGAGAGGAAAAAGTACCGCAGCAAAATTGATGAGTACTACAGACTGAATATTCGCCAATTGTATATGACTGGTATATACTACATGTTTGTCAGCACATTTCTCATCAACACTGTAGTCCAAGCATTGCTGCTATACATTGGCGCTCTACTGATTCGCCAAGGAAGACTGTCAACCGAAATTTTGCTCGCCTTCATGCTCTACCAAGGATCGCTCAACAACGAAACACAGAACCTTCTCAACTCTTACACGTCATTGATAAAGAGCTCGGGAGCAGGCGATAGAGTCTTCGCAATCTTGGACCGCAAACCATTCTCACCTGGAACAGGGAGTCCAGATGTTATTTGCTCGGGCGAGACTGGTGATAGTGACGATGGTACTCACACTAGAAGTTTTTGCGGTGACGTCGAGTTCAAGGACGTCTCCTTTTCGTACGCCTCGCGCCCTAACCATCAGATCCTAAAGAATTTATCGCTCAAGATACCGGGCGGGTCAACATATGCGCTTGTCGGTCCATCCGGAGGTGGCAAAAGTACCGTAATTAATCTTCTCGAGAGATTCTACGACCCAACTGAAGGCTCAGTTCTGGTTGGCAAGAAGGATCTCAAACAATGCAATATCAAGGAGCACAGACGGAGCCTTTCCATTGTCACACAAGAGCCTTTGCTCTTCTCAGGCTCAGTGAAGGACAATATTCTTTATGGTTACCCTGAAGCAACTCAGGAGGATATGATTAATGCTGCAAAGCTTGCAAATGCGCATTCATTCATCCTTTCTTTCCCTGACGGGTACGCTACGCTCGTTGGCGAAAGAGGCACTCAGCTCTCTGGAGGCCAGCGACAGAGGATTGTAATCGCCCGAGCCATTCTCAAGCGACCGTCTATACTACTTCTCGATGAAGCCACCAGTGCTCTTGATTCTGAAAGTGAACGGATTGTACAGGGAGGTGAGTGCAAACTTGGTAGGCTTCGATGCTGTTTAAAGCATTTCCTAATTGTGGAATGACGTCACTCAATCTCACTTCCTTACATTTATTTTTTCTCATGTATAAATAAAGCCTTGGATAACCTCATGGCAAGTCGTGATCATTCTATGACGACGATTGTGATTGCGCACCGCCTGCAGACGGTCCGGGACGCTGACATAATCTGCGTAGTAAATGACGGCCGAGTTTTTGAGGAAGGATCGCACGATGAACTAATGCAGCGGAAGGAGTCACTCTATAGGAAGATGGTGGAAAGAACAGACGGGCACGAACAGCTAGACGATGCAGCTTAAAACTCAAGCAACCAAGTGAGAAACCGTTCTCTAACATGCAAGTCTTACAAGCCGCTCGTACATCATGCGTATTTATTATTTATATCTAGCGGCTTCGTGCTGGTCGCTTTCGGCAGCGCTTGAACACAAGTCAGTCACAGCCTTTGCTCTAGTCTAGTACGATAATTTCGAGAAAGAGAGAATAGCTTCGCAGCGATGGAGAGCTCTGGCGTGGTGCCACCATTAAAACCAGGGTATGTTGTTTCTATGCATACGGGAAACTGCAAGGGTATCATGCTTTGCCAGCGTCCATCTCTACAGCCAGACGTGATCACACAGGACGTCACAACTAAAGTCTTAGGGGATGGTACCTTGCCACATATTGGTAGTACACCGCATTCAAACGAGTCCTTTATTTGTGGGACGGCGAAGAAGCCATGGGGAAGCAACGTAGTGATTAATGAAAAAGAAAGGGTACTGAAGCGAATAAATATGAAGGAGAATGCTTTGTACAAGCACAGAGCGTGGTTGAAGCAAATGCAACAGAAGCGAGAACGATCAGAGAAGGAGCGCGTGGACTCAGCTCAGGCCAGGGACAATCGTAAGAGAGCATTCATGTCCACGCAGGCGGCGAACAGAGCCCGTGTACTCAATAGAACGGTGACGTACGAAGAGAGCGCACCAGCTAACTCTGGTGCACATCGGGGTCCTTGTAGAAATGCACCTCCATGGGCAATGCCAGAAACTGTCGCTCAAGAATTTGCCGATGCAATGGAAGCGAAAGAGGAAGAAGATCTCTTACACTTCGCCGACAGCCTCGACTTCGAACAATATTCACATGATATGGAACTATGCATGCTAATGAAGCGAGTTAGAGAAAGGATTCAGACCATGGAACGAGAGGAAAGCCTTGCAGGTGATGTATGGCCGCAAGTAACCAGGGCCGCAGCGGCGCAAGACGAAGTAAGCAATTTCACAATTTGCGTGGGCGTTGAAGATGCTGGTAGCAATATTCACGTTAGTCGCGATCACCTGGAGGAAAAGGCGATTACCTCTGTTGCCGAGAATGTAAGGAGCGAGGGGTCGATAAGCTCCATTCACAGTCAACAGTCTATGCAGGTATTGGTTGCCAAATCACGGCAGAGGCTCCAGAGAAATCGTCTCGCTGGCGAACCACCGCTAGCGTCTGTTGCCGAAACAAATCAACTAGCGGAGGTGGCCGTCGAAGCACCCATAATGGCCAATCACATCGACCACGAAGGCAGACTTGCTCAGAGACGAACCTTGGCCAAACTTGCATTCAAGAACAGGAATCCAGCTATTTGAAGCTACGCACATGGTTATGAGCTCGCACTCTAGTTACAGAATGTAGCTTGTAGAATTCTCGATGATGATGGTTCTTATTTTATCCTTATTTTACTTTCATCATGTTTCTGTATAATATGCATCGAATTCGAGAGGTTGAGTTAATCTCAACATACCGAATCCCACACCTACACGCACGTACACTTGGTGTACAGTATGAATACTATGCACGTACTATGCATAGTATGAGACGTAGGTGCATATGCATGTATGTATGAACAGCATACCATTACTCAGCCCGAGTAGCCAACGCAAGTGCGAACGACGACACCATGACGACCGCGCATCGCCCCACCTGGAAGGCGGCCGTAGGAAGGGCGCAAGAGGGAGGATGGACGGCGGGCGGGGCTGTTTCTACACAGTCGTCAGCCCTGGACGCGCCCGCACACAAGCGGCTCAAGGTGAGGGAGGGGAGTCAGACCGTAGACCGCCGCGCAGCGCTGGCCGCGTCCCTTCGCAAGCTTGAGGAGGCCGAACGGCAGAACGGCGCTGACGCCATCCGGAGGGGCGCGGTTGGCAGGCACGGTATTGGGCCAGACGATGAGGAGCTTAGCCGGAGGAGGCTTCTCGAGCACGACAGATCCAACGACGTCGACGAGGACGCCCTACTGGCCAAATACGACGACGCTGATGACGACCGCTCTGACGATGGTAAAGGGGGATGGTCAGATGCGGACGATGAACGCCCCAGCCCCAGCCGCGGCCTTATAGGCTCTGTGAGGGACGGGAACATGGGATCAACCCTGGACGCGTCTGATTCCGACCTCGATGCCTCGGACTCGGACTCCAACGACGACGACTCGGACTCGGACTCCGACGAGGAGGTCGCCCTGCAGGCAGAGCTAGCCAAGATCCGGGCAGAGAGGGAGGCTGTGCGCACAAAGGAGGCGGAGGAACAGCAGATCAAGGACGAGGCAAACATGGAAGAGGCGGCTCTCATGGGAAATCCTCTCCTGGCTTCGACCGAGGGTGGCGGGGCGGACGGAAGGCTCAAGCGCCGGTGGAACGATGACGTAGTTTTTCGCAACCAGGCAAAGGGGGAGCCCGATCAGAACAAGAAGAGATTCATCAACGACACGGTACGAAACGATTTCCATAGAAGGTTCCTGAACAAATTCATTCGCTAAACTGGGTGTGGCATCGAACCATATATATACCAGCGAGATCCCGGGGCGGCGTTAGGTTTGGCCTCCCGTTCGCTCAAATAGCTAATCCGAGACTTGTGAGAAAAGTTTGGTTATATCATTGGTGAAATGCAGTTGGAATCGTCGCCTGCGTCCCCTTTGAAGGCTATCATTTTTCACCGTAGATCCGATTTGAGCAAGGATCATGCTTTTTTACGAACTCAGATGAACAATTATTTTAACTCTTCGTTCGTTCTTCAGAGTGATTTAACATATTACATATATTCAGCACGCACCCAAGCACGATCTCTCGGATAAACCCGGCATCTTTTGTCCCTAGGAGGGACTTTCGATGGGTCGGATGAATTGGTTGTTGATGGCGGTACCAATAGGCACACACTTCGTCATAATAGTCAGCTGTAATGGAATCGTAAAGATTTGACAGTAGAATTATACTAAGTATATTAGCTAGAGTAAGCTTCAGAGTACCAATCTTGGGGTAACATCTCAGACGTACGAGCTCGTACAGCAGTTATCTATCGTCCGTACGTCATCCGGTGAATTCAGGCGCTGCATTAATTTAATTAGGCAGCTTTTTACACCAGAGCATACTCTACTACCAGCCAGAGTAGTACTTAGTAGTATGCATACTATGCATATTATGCATACACCCAGCAGGACCACATGAAAAACCTTGAGACGCCGGATGCAATGCTTTCAGAATGGAGTCTCATCTAAACTGAGCTCATAATTCAGGAGAATACACTTTTGCAACTCGCTGTCTATTTTCCAAGAGTTCTGCCCTCGCAGCCCTCTTGAGAATCAACCCTTAACCTCCGCTTCTGCAGATCCTCCTCTCTGGCCTTCAGCCAATCAAGACTCAGAAGCAAGGTTTCACTACGCAGAAGATACGCACGCCGTCCTCTCCGAGGCCCGTTCGTTTCTTCGCTGTTCTTCTGGCTAATCTCGCACGCGACGTCCGAGATAGCAAGTCGCTGTAACGCAGTGCTTTACCTCTACTCTAGTATGCATACTACGAGCTCGTAGGTACTTTGTACGAGCGTATGGATACTAAGTACGAACCCCTATGCATAGTACGTCGTATGCATAATACTACTAGCTGTATGCATAATACACACGTGTAGGGGCTCGTAATCCTACTGTAGTAGTACTACTACGTCGTAGTATGCATTCACTTTTCATGATCTCGTACTCTACTAGTAATAGAGTACAGAAGTATTACTAGAGTAGCTAGAGCTACTCTAGATTACCCGTACTGTAGGTACTCTCGTAGATAGATCACTGAATGACTGTCAGGCTAAATGAAATTCCAAGCAACCTTAAAAAGTCCCGAAGACCGTGTCCCAGATAGAAGATGCTTCAGGCGGCAATTGTAGCTCTGGCTCTGCATGTGGTCGGACTGACGGAAGCTTTTAGTATGGTGGAATTTCATCGGTGCCAAATAGGCCTGGATGCAACATTTCCCGCTTCCCTCAAATGCAAGAAGATCGACCACGACGCTGCTAGTGTTGACAGCTATATGCTCACCAAACGCAGAAAATTTCTGTTGGAAGGTCTCGTGGGTGCATTGATCCCCCCAATGATGGTGTTTGCCTCCGCCTCCGCCTCCACCGCCGCCACTGACGATGCCCAAGATCTCGCAGAGCTCAGGAAGCAGGTGATCGAAGCCCGGAAGCAACTCGATCCGGTGCCCGATCTCATCAAGAAGGAGCAGTGGGACTCCGTTCGCGCGATCCTTATCGTGCCGCCTATTTCAGGCTGCTGGGGGAAGGGCTCCGGCACAAGGCCTCTCTTGCAAAGATACGCAGAGGCGATAGGCGACAAACCAAAAGGTGATGAGCTCGCCGCCCTCGAGGCGAAAGAGGAGGTCATTTCTCACTTGCGCTTCTTGGATATGGCCGTTTACAACAACGTGTTTAACCCAATCAAAGCAGAGGGTGAGACTGGAGCTTCGAAGGCATTGGTACAGAGCTATTACGAAGATCCCATTAATGAACTCAAGGCCAGTACTTTGGCTTTGGATGAGTTGATCCAACTCGGGAATCTGTAGGTCCACGAAGCTGATGTCGCACACCGAACAACAAATTCTCACCGCTCTGGACGAAATTTTCCTCACCAATAAAATGCATATAAATTAATGATGAGTTTTATAACAGACGTAATGTGACTGCCTAACTGATAGTAACTGACGGGAAGCTTGAGCATCTACATTGAATCCATCATGTAATGGAGCTGCTCAACAAACCTCTGGACGTCCGCACTTCGAACTTCGATGACATTGGTATCGAATGAATCAAACTTGAAACTTCCGTTCATAGTTCTGGCAGCCAGCTCAAAGTTCTGACCGAATCGGTTTCTAACGACGTCTCCGGAGGATTCCGGGAACTCGTACCCTACGACGACGTAGGTGTCCGCCTGCGGCTTCTCGGCGAGGAGGACGAGGGGACGTGATTTTGCCCCAGTCCACTTCCCGTTGGCCCTGTGCATGTCCATTAGGAAGCTGGCCAGACGGGCCAAGGCGAGGGGCTTGGCAAAGATGTGGGCCTGCGCTTGGTCCGACTTGTCGCCGTTTTCAGCCGCCCGGGATCCGGGGCGGAAGGAGGAGCCTGGGCCGAAGCCGCCCCCACCGGAACGTCCACGGCTTGTACAATGAATGTATGCGTAGCGGAAATGGCTGAGGCGGGTGATGGCCTTGCGGTCCGTGAGGCCGATGGCGGTCTGGATGATCGCCTTCTGCAAGCAGAGGGCCAGGCGGATCCCCCCCCCGAGGCCTGAGACCATGCCGGAACCGTCACCGCCAACGATAGTGCCGCCGTTGACAAGATTGGTCTGGTCTGATCCCTCCATCGTGCCGGGGTTCGACCCCCCAAGGGCGTCGTAGGCGGCGTTGAAGGTGTGCATGAGCCGGGCGTCCTCCCGCCCGTCCTCGGACGTGGCCGCCAACTTCTCGATAGCACCATCCTCCCCGCCGTACCGAAGCCGGTGCTCCTCGTCGTGCTCGGCCTGGTCGCCCCCGGCCTCGCACTCAAGCAGGGCCGTGACCGCGTGGCACATGTCGCTCGCGGAAAGGAGGGATCGGTAGCCCGTAATGCGAACGAATCCAGTGTAGGAGAGGTTGTCCAGTCCAAATTCCTCTGCGTGCTCGTTGACGACCTCCCTCAGCCTCCTCTTCAGGCTGGGTTTCATAAAGGCATAAGGCTGCTGGCACTGATCGAGCGGCAGTCCCATCCTCGCCAGCATCTCCCTCCACCTGGCCTGACCCGACCCCTTCCACAGCTCCATCCTAGAGCAAACGTACGGGGAGAACATCATGGCGTTCCATAGGGTGGTGTGCCGGAGGAGGAAGAACCTGTACTCATCGGACTGGGCCAAGATCCTTCCGTTCTCTGACAGTGACAGCATCGTCCTGGGCTCGGCCGCGGTCCCGGCTCCTGTTCCCCCCGCCAGTCCTGTCCCGTCCAGGTGCTCGGCATAGGCCGCGCTCCCCGCCCTCTCGATGTCGTCGTCGGGATAGACTCTGCGGACGTGCCTCCTGAGATCGCCAGCGAAGGTGGCGTACCCTGCCTTGTCGATCCTACCGTGCAGGTACGAGTCGGTGACTCCCACGCACGCCAGCCAGAGCAGGTCTCCCACGGATCCGTACCTGAGCTGGGTTGAGAGCAGGTTGTAGGTCATCCAGGACACCGGAGAGGAATGGTGTGATCCCGACGCGTAGTAGGCACGGATCCGGTTGCGGCGGGCGCGTCGGAGGTCGGAGAGGGAGGCAGGCCGCCCCTGACCAGTGCCGCCGTCGGTCCTGTCGTCGTCAGCCCGGTCGTTGTCGATGGTGCCGCCCGTCCCCTTGCGTCTCCTCTTGGTGCGGGGCCCCGCCGCTCCGTCGACGTCGCCATCCTCGGCGAAAGGATCCTCGTCGTCGTCGTCGTCGTCGTCATCAGCATCGTCATCGTCGTCGCGGTCGGCGTCATACTCTGGATCCCCCCCCCCCCCCATCCCATCCCGCGCCTCCTCCTTCAGCCTCCCGTCCCATCCGCCCCCACCCTCGCCCCTCACCTCGCCCCCATCGTCGAACTCCTCCTCGGCGTCGGACCCGTCCGCGTCGAGCTCCCCAAGGTCCTCCCCCGCCTCGGATCCACCCTCTCCGCCGCCGTCCTCGGATCCATCTTCTTCGTCAGTGGTCATTCCGTCCCCGGACAGGTCGTCCCCGTCGGACGGGACGTCGTCCTCCCAGCTCCGGTCGCTGAAGAGGACGACGGACCGGTCGGAGTGGACGTTGGCAAGGTGGTACGGACGGTGCGAGTCGAGCACGTACGTGCGGGTGGTGGGCGGTAGGAGGGGGGGGGACGGAGGGCCGCGGTCGGATCCGGGCCCGGATTCTTCCAGGCCTCCCTCGGCAAGGTCCAGGTCCAGGTCCAGATCCAGATCCTGGTCCAGGCCGTTCCCTGCGGCGTCCTTGGCGGCGGCGCCGTCGAACCCTCCGGGCGCATAGAGGCGGGTGAGGTTGCGGCCCGCCCCTATGTTGAGAAGCACCACCGCCCGGACGTCGGTCCCTGCGGTTTCAGACCCGACGCCGCCGCTGCCCGATGCGCCCTCGTCTTCATCCCCGTCCGCCTCCTTCGCCCCATGCCCGTCCCCCCCCTTCCCCCCCAGCCGGCCCAGGACCCGCCTCAGCTGCCCGTACCCGCCGCAGGGCCGGAGCTGGTGGGGTACCCCGTCGGCCCTAAGGGCGTACGTGAGTATCCTGGCGGCGGAGAGGGAGTCGACGTCCGTTCCGCAAAGGATCAGTACGGTGCCTCCCCCTCCGCCTCCGGACGGGGCCGCCTGCGACGGAGCCCTGGCGTCCGACAGGAGCTGGGAGTAGCCCAGGTGCCACTGGTTCATCTCGAGCAGCATGGCGGCAGAGCGTATGAGGCGCGACGCGACACGACGGGATGGGATGGGATTGGACTTACTTCGTTTGTGGCCTCGTCGCTGCTCTCTCTTCGCGGGGTGCTGGTGGAACGAATGTGCGCCCCTCTGTTGCCCGCCTATCCTGGTATGATGTAATATGTGTTATGAGTCTGTGTGATCACAGGTCGCCTGAAACGTCTTGCTCTGGACTAGCACATATTCCGTATGTATGATGTATATAGTATGTATGCATATATACTAGCTAGAGTAGCAGCTTATCTACAGTCCACTACTACTACTCTAGAGTATGCATACTAGCTAGAGTATGCATAGAATAATTTCATAATAATGTATGATATTATTTATGATAATAGCTAGTAGTGTAGAAAAAAAAGAGAGACCTTTTTGGATACATCACAGACATGTACTATATCTAGTATGCACAATATTATGAATGTAAAGAGTCGTAGGTACCGCCAGTAATATCCAGAAGATGAGTACTATGCATACTACTATGGTAGTATGCATATTATATTACTAGCTAGTAATATTATTTTAATAATATATTATTATGCTACTCCTAACTCCTGTACGAGCTCGTATGTGTACCAGCTAGTAGTATGCATAATACGCATACTCTCTATATGCACACATAGTACATTATGCATAGTA
>Ga0315315_10003654_pt1 | contig 14149 bp, 7 predicted proteins | sample M140m3416metaG_FD_203699 | JGI IMG/M metagenome (GOLD analysis project Ga0315315, IMG submission 203699) | Ammonia-oxidizing marine archaeal communities from Monterey Bay, California, United States - M1 40m 3416 | ecosystem: Environmental > Aquatic > Marine > Intertidal zone | place: USA...
AAATAACTCTCCCCCCCCCACCGCTCGCCGATTTACTAGCTAGTACATGACCGAATCATCAGTCACGAATCCTATGCCATACTATGGACAGATCTAGCTAGATTGTCGTAGGGAACCCACTAACACTGGACTTGTCATACATATTATGATCTCGGCATCCAGCGCTCCCAAGCTCCGAAAGGCCGCCGCAGGCGAGCCAGGAAAGGACTCGAAGAGGCGGACCATCGACGGGCTGTGCTTCTGTGTGGCCGTTGTAGCTTGGGTGTTCGTCCTTAATTACGTCTACGCGCCAAACGCAGCCGCGGCCGTCGACGAGAAGCTTTTCGCGCTATCGGATGCGATCTCCGCGAAGCGCAAGGCTCTTGGGGGGCATATAGAATCTATTAAGGCCCGGTTGAAGGCCGAGAGGGGGGCTCTCGCCGAGGACGAGAAGGAGATGCACGAGAAGGAGGTCGGCAGGATCGAGGCCGCGCATCAGGAGGCGCTCGGGGCGGTCAAGTCCGAGCACGCCGTTTACATGAAGGAGAAAGAGGCGGAGGTGGCCAGTCTCAGGGCCGAGATCAAGAGGGGGGAGGAGGAGCTAAAGAGGCTCGAGGCCAAGGTCGGTGACATCACCGTCGATGATGGCAAGTTTTGCAGAGATTGTGCGTTCGACTATGGAAATCTGCGAACTTCTTGCGGGAGCCGATTGGATTACCTCGAGTCCCGCCATGGGACGCCTCACAAGGAAGCCTTAGCCGCTGTCGTGGAGTGGGATCCGAACTGCCTGAAAAAGACCTAGTGTTATCCGTATGACAATCATTGCCCCTATAAAATAGAATGTATATTTAGCTCACAAATTATCGCATGCATAGCATTTATTAAATATTCTGTCGTTTGCTAGCTCTTACTTGCAGATTCTTCTTCCGCCTTCTGTGAGGCGAGCCGCCTCTTGTCAAAGAGGAAGTTTTCCCCCTCCCACATGGACCCGCCGCCCTCCGCCTCCGCCCATTTTTCGTAGTTGATTATGCCGTTCTTGAGCCGCCTTACGTCTGTAAATCCCAGCTCCTGCCTCAGGAATGCCCCCACCTTAACGCATCGGATCCCCCCCGTGCAGAAGATGTGAACCGGCTCGGAACGGTCCATCCCCTCGGTCCGCTCCCTCAGCACCGGCCAGGACTCCTGGAACAGGTCCGTCCCGAGAGGCTCCGCTCCCTGGAACGACCCAACGTCGGACTCGTAAGAGTTGCGGCAGTCCAGAACGATGCCACGCTCCTCTACCCCAGCCTGCATCCGGCGCAGGTTGGCGTCCCACTCGGCGGGGCTGCACTCCCTGCCCGCGTCGTCCCAGTCCCAGTCCCAGTCCCGGTCCCGGTCCCGCCCCCCCGGGCCGACCCCTCCCTCCAGGCCGCTCCGCAGGATGGCGTCCCTCGTCCTCAACAGGAGGCGGTCGAAGGTGGGAACATCCGACGCGACCAGTTCACCGACATTGATCTCGGTGCGCTCGAAGGGATCGAACGGCAGCGCCGAGCGGACGACTTCCGCGAGCCTCCCCACAGCGGCTTCGACCTCGGCGCCTGCCGCTGACCCGACAGGGAGGGCGAACTGCGCGTTGATCCCCTCGGACGCGACGTAGGCCGTCCCCCTCAGGTCCTCCCCCACATCCTCGCAGGAGAGGAGGGCGGCGAACAGCCTATCCCGGACCGAGGTAGGATCGTCCACTGGGAAAAAGCGGTAGAAGGACACCATCTGGTAGAACGGGGCAGGGGGGGGACTTGGCCGGCGGACGGACCGGACGGCAGACGGACCGCTCGTGGCCGTAGCAGCATGTGCCTCCTCCGCCGCGGCCAGGAGGGACCACTCCGAGGAGGCGCGGCGTCGGCCAAGGTGCGGCGGCAGGGACGTGAGGGGGGGCGTCAGGAGATGGTACGCGAAATGATTGGACAGCGGGGAGGGAGGGGCCAGCGCGAGCGCCGGTCTCAGCCAGAGGGCCAGCACAATCACTGCGGTCGATCGTTCGAGCGGCATCCTGGAAACTGGATGGGGGGGGTGCAACCTCCAGGGAATATATGGCGGTGGTGCGGGGAGCGGATGATGTGCAGATGTGAGTGATGGCAGATGGTGCAGATAAATCTACGAGTAATTCAATTGTTCTTTTGCAGTACTACACTTGACTTGTACTCTGTATATACAGTAATGGATTTACTAGGAGTACTAGAGTAGTTCTACATACTACTCGTACCTAGAAGCGAAGTCTATCGTACAGTAGAATTTACACATGTCATGTTAATTCACACGCCTTCATTCGACGGACAGACGCGTTCCGTGTTAGATACATCATTAATGTATGTATGCATGGCATGATAGCATGTCATGCAATACCCACCGCAGCCTCCTCCTCTTCCTCTGTCACAAGTGAAGCAGCAAATGGATCTTCGTTGCCTTCCCCACCAGCACTGGTTCGGAAGTTTCTAAACGCCAGGTACGAGTAGCCCAGGCTGTTCAGGCCGGCGTCAAAAAGGGCCATCCCCCTGTCTCGCTCGGAGAAGGACCGTTGGAAAAACAGCGCCAGCAGCGAATCCGCCACGAAGATCACGGCAAGGGCCAGCTCTACCCATTCCTCCCGGGCAGGATTTCCTCTCTTGTGTGCCACCGTCAGCCCTATCTCGGCGCACCAAACCGCGGTCGTCACGAAATTGTACACAAGATAGAAGGCCCCCACAGAGGTATCATCAGTAGCCACGAATAGATCCACAAAGATATAGAGAGAAAAAGCCAGGACGGACAGGTTCAATCCCAGCCATAGGGATGGGTTCTTCTCTGGAACGTAGAGGCTGAGATCAATCATGAGCAGCGGGACTACTGGACATCGGACAGCGGTGATCGGTGGAGTTAGGTAACACACATTGTACACCAAATTCGCACGATGATGATTCGATGACATCCTACAAACTAACCCTAGTCCGAATAAAAATTATTCACGGGAAAGCTAAACGGGATCGTCGCGTCATGATAGATAAGTGGTATGCATACTCTAGCTAGAGAGAGTAGTACTTAAAATGATGATCGTTATATCCTCATACAGTACTACTATCTACAAGCTACTCTAGTAGTAGTATTGCATATGCATAGTAATAAGTAAAACTAATAGCTAGTAGGAGTAGTAGTATTTAAAGAAAATATACCTACCGTATGTATAATACTCTAGGAGAGTATATAAGTACCGTCGGCATTTAGGGTCACGTAGCCCGAAACACTGCTGAGTGCAGCGCCAACAGAGAAGTTCCACGAACTTCTTGCGACGTCTTGAACCCGCACAAAGGCAGCAAGGCTTATTTAATTTCATTTCTCACCTTTTCTCCCTCTGGCTACTATTATACGAGTAGAGTATTTATTTCTATTTCGCGCGCCGCGCCGCGCAGTCAGCTCGCACGACGCACGACGGACGAGCACGCCACACAAAAGCTCGCAATTATTTATTTTGTTAATTTTATTCTCCCCCTTCCCCACGTCTGACTCGCTGCTTATTGCGGTATAGAGCTTCACGGGGCCGGGTCCCACACGAGAAGTTCTCGGAACTTCTCATCACTTCTTTCTTGAACGCCCCGTTCTTGGCAGCGAGGAACACTTCATTTCTCACCCGGCTCATTATCGGCTCATTACATAGTCGCCTCTTTCTTCGCGCGCCCACGAATACTGCTGATCATCGCCTTCGCTCGCTGAGCCTATCGCAAGTGCTCCTGCAGCCATGGGTTTCCGCCAGAAGAAGGCGGCCGACGAGAGCAGCGAAAGCGACAGCTCGAAGGGCGGCTCCGGAGACACTACGCTCCCCATTGCATCCTGGTACGACCTTTTCTCCTTCCTGGGAACGCCTCGCAATGAGCTCCTCTTCGTGTTTGGATGCGTCGCCGCCGCCCTCAACGGTCTGGTCTATCCCATCCTTGCCATGCTGTTCTCAACTTCCTTTTCCGACCTGGGCGGCGCCTCAGATGGGATGTCGGAGATCACGAGTGTCGCCCTGTCGTTCGTCTACGTGGGCGCCTTCGCCTTCGCGGTTGCCACCCTCCAGTCCGGCTGCCTCGAGATTGCCGCCGCCCAGGCCGCCACCAACTTTAGCCAGCAATGGTTCTCCGCCATCCTCCGGCAGGACACTGCCTTCTTCGACGCGCACGATGTGTCCGGCTTGGCCTCGATGATAGGAGCGTCGTCGAGGAAGGTTAGGAGGGGCCTAGGACGCAAGTTTGGCGAGGGCATTCAGTTCGGCACCTGTTTCGTGTTCGGGCTGGCGTACGCTTTCTACTCCTCGTGGCGCGTCTCCCTCGTCGTCTTGGCGGTCCTTCCCTTCGTGGGGGTGAGCGGCCTCGCCGTCATGAAGATCAATCAGAGCCAGACCGTCCGTGCCGGCAAGGCCTACAGCCGGGCCGGGTCGGTTGCGTACAGCTCCGTATCCGCCATCCGCACCGTACTGTCCTTGAACGCTGTCCCCGAGATGATTAGGCAGTACTGCGCAGCCACCCAGGATGCATATCGGAGCGCCGTGAGGCCCCTCCTGATGCAAGGATTCGTCAACGGATCCATGCTTGGAACCTTCGTCGTGCTTTACTGCATCCTGACTCTCTATGGATCCTTTCTCCTCTACACCGACGTCGGAGAGACTGGATGCGACCCGTCGGCAGGAGTGCTGGGGAATATGACCTGCGGAGAGTCCGGCCCGGGCGTCTTCGGGGCCATGCTTGGCGCGGCATTCGCCGCCCAGGGCATCCAACAGGTATCCGCCTTCATAGAGGCTGTCACGGCAGCCAGGACGGCGGTTGCCTCGGCCATGATCCCCATCAACCGGACCATGGGTTCACCCGCAACGGAGATCGTCGTGGAGACCGGTGATCAGGGCGATGCCAAGGAGGAGGAAAAACGGAAGAAGAAAAAGAAGAGGATGTCCATAAGGGGCAAGTCCGAACACGATGACGATGCCGACCTCGAGACCGGAAGCGTCCACTCCAAGAAGGCCGGCCCCCGCACAGCCATGCTTCCCATGTACCTCATCGATTCATCGTCCAACACCGGTCTCAAGCCGCCCATCATCACGGGCGCAATCAGCTTCAGAAACGTTTGCTTCGCCTACCCTACCCGGCCCAACAATCCGATCTTTAACGGGTTCAACCTCGATATCAAGGCCGGTTCGACGGTAGCCCTCGTCGGTCCGTCGGGTGGAGGCAAAAGCACGACTGTTGGCCTCATCGAGCGGTTCTACGATCCGTCGTCGGGGACCATCAAGATCGACGGGGTCAACCTTAAGGACATAAACGTCAGCTACCTTCGAGGCCTCCTGGGATATGTCGGGCAGGAACCCACCCTTTTCGCGACTTCAATTGCTGGCAACATTCGCTACGGCAAGCAAAACGCAACCATGGAAGAGGTTGTTGCCGCAGCCAAGATGGCCAATGCGCACGACTTCATTAAGTCTCTGCCGGACGGCTACGACACGCAGGTGGGAGACAACGGGTCCCAGTTATCCGGTGGCCAGAAGCAGCGCATCGCCATTGCCAGGGTCCTCGTTTCCAATCCAAAGATCCTTATCCTGGATGAGGCCACCAGCGCCCTCGACTCGGAGTCGGAGCTTGTGGTGCAAGAGGCGCTCGATAAGCTCCTGGTGCAGCAAAAAAGGACGACCATCATCATCGCTCATAGGCTGACAACAATTCGGAATGCCGACACGATTGCTGTAATTTCGAATGGCCAAGTCGTAGAAAAGGGCTCTCACCACAAGCTCATGAATGCTCCAACTGGCCATTACCGTAATCTCGTGGAGAAGCAGGAGGCTAGGTCCTCCTCGCGCAGCAATAGCGAGCTTGACTTGGCTGGCAAAGGCAGAGACTCATACCTTGATCTACAGTCGGCGGGTGGAAACAACCCCGAAGCGTCCTTGCTGAATTTCCGCGACGTCACCTTCTCGTATCCGACCAGGCCCAAGAACCTTATTATGAATGGTTTCAACCTTTCCGTTCGTAAGGGGGAGACTCTTGCCCTAGTCGGTCCCTCTGGAGGAGGAAAGTCAACGACTGTCTCTCTTGTTGAGCGATTTTATGATCCTGTTTCAGGATCACTTGAATATGAAGGTGTTGATGTCCGAGAATTAAACGTCAAGTGGCTTCGGGATCAGATTGGCATGGTACAGCAAGAACCTACGCTCTTTAACACGTCTATTATGAAGAATATCTCTATGGGGTGGCCAGATGCAACAGAAAGTGATATTGTTGAGGCGGGCAAAATGGCTAACTGTCATGATTTTATTATGACGCTCCCGGAAGGTTACAAGACAGAGGTGGGAGAGCGAGGAACGCAACTATCAGGAGGACAGAAGCAACGGATTGCCATCGCACGCGCCCTCGTGAAGCGTCCCAAGATCCTGCTCTTGGATGAAGCTACCAGCGCCCTAGATACTGACAGCGAGAGATTGGTGCAAGAAGCTCTCGATGAGCTTATGGAAAGCCGCGACAGAACCACAATCGTAATTGCTCACAGGCTGTCAACCATCCGCAATGCGGACAGGATTGCTTTTGTTGCCAACGGTAAGGTGTGTGAGATTGGCAGTCACGAAGAACTCATCAACAAGCCAAGGGGGCGCTATCGTCGCCTCGTGGAATCCCAGAAGCGTTCCCATAACGTTGACGTTCAAGCCATCAAGAACGATTCCAGGGGTAAAGCCAACAAGAACGAAATGAAAGATGAAGACGAAGCTATTAAAAAGGAGCTGGAGGAGAACGCCAGCAAGGCGTTTGATCCCAAGCTGGCCAGGAAGATGGCATTGAAAGACATATTCTTCCTCTTTTGGGGGTCTATCGGTGCTCTATTAGCTGGTGGCGTCTTCCCTGCTTGGGGGATCATGTTTGCCAAAATGATTGGGCTCCTGTTCGTTAGGGTACAGAGTTGTCCTCTACCGGATGGCTCGATTCCCGCGGCCTTCGACGTTTCTCTCTCTTCGATGCACTTCTTCGACACCTGTGAGGATTACAAGACGTTCATTTCCGATGATATGAGGACAACCTCCTTCATGCTCGGAGGGTGGTGGGCTGCGGTTGCTGCGGCCTGCTTCATCGGTTACACCCTGGTGTTTTGGGGTTTTGGGACTTCAACCGAGCGAATGAACAAGCGTATTCGTGACTCTGCCTTCGGAGCTCTGATACGTCAAGAGGTGGCATTCTTCGACAAACAAAGTGTCGGAGGCATAACATCGCAGCTACAAGATGATGCTGCCAGGATTCACACCTTCACCGGGGAGCCCATCCGTACGCTCCTAATGAGCTTGAGTTCAGTCGTCATTGGAATTACGGTGTCATTCGTTTACATGTGGCCCTTTGCTCTTGTATCACTTGCCACAATTCCGTTTATGGGGTTTGCCACTTCAATTGAGATGAAGACGATGTATGGCGAAGACGAGGGAGATGATAGCAAAGAGGGCGCAGCTGACGGACTGAATAGTTCTGGAGGAATCATCGTGGAGACATTTCTCAACATGCGCACCGTCTCTGCACTGAATCTTGAGAAGCAGCGATACAGAGATTACATCGCCGCGCTGAAAGCGGAGGATCATAGACCAATCGCGACTGGTATTAAGTCAGGAATGACAAGCGGACTTTCCATGATCATCCAGCAGTGGAGTAATGCTCTTCAGTTCTGGTGGGGCGGGTGGCTTTTGTTCAACTATCCCAATCGCTTTGGATTCAACGACTTCTTGGTGTCCATGTTTTCGCTATTGTTTTCACTATTCGCCTTAGGAGCCGCCACCATGGGAGCTTCGGACAAGAAAGAATGCGAAAAGGCGGCCGGAAGAATCTTCTACCTGCTTCAGAGACCGAGCTTGATCGATCCCTTGGGAATTGAAGGGAAAAAGCTCAAGTAAGAGTTCTGCGGTTTACATGGAAATCATGTAAATATATTTATGCAGAATAAATAGATGTTGAGTTGTTTGTTTTATTCCTTTTCACTGTATGTCAAACAATTCCTTAGGTTGCTCTGTTAAAAGCATGAACTATACGCTCGGCGGCTAACCTTGCACCTGCGATATTCCTTGCCGATGGTCCGAGTTCTAACTCGGCCAGAGCTCCCGTGACGTATATCCCAGCGTTGCCCCAGCGCAGATTCTCGTCGACAATGGGATATCCGCAAAATTCGCTGACATCTAGTTTCCTGGAGAGATCTTGAATCAATGCCCCGCCAGGAACCTTTTTTCCGAATCCTGTTCCCAATAGCACTTGATCGACTTGGATCGTTTCTCCGCATGACAACGTCAATTCCAACTGCTGAACTTCTTCTCCATCCACACCGTCATCCTTGCGCATAACATACGCCTTGTCCACTATTTCAGCTTGATGCCACTGTACATCCCCCTTCTGTATGGCGTACTTTAGTCCGTCTTCTCCCCGATGGACGGCAGGGGTGACAGTTCCTGGTATTCTTTCTTGGGCAATGATTTTCCTACGCATTTTGTAACAATCGCACTCTTGAAATGTAACCTGCCGTTCTGGAAGTCCAGATCCTCCTCCTTCTTCGCTACGTTTCGCTGCGGCTTTATCCATCATCCACTCCTGGTGAGTATCAAATTGCTGTTCCTTCAGAGGATGGCGTGCTATGACATGTACCGTCCTCGATGTCGATGGAACATTCCTGTCCACTCCTGTTGGACATTCATCGTTGCCATTCGATTTAGATATTAGTTCCAAAGCTTTATGAGCGGCAGTGATTCCTCCACCGACCACTGCAATACCCCCCATCCTGCTAAATCCACCGTAATCAGTGTCCAGTAGATGCCTAACGAATCCATGTTGGATTACGTCATAATCCATATCGACCCAATCAGGATAACTTGGTCGATCATTTCCCAACGCCAACACAACATTGGAGGCATGGTACTCTATCAGCACCTCTACATCCGGATCATCGGCTTTCTTTCTAAGTACCTGGACCTTGACATAGTCATCGTCGAAGGATGGTTCAATATTTTTCACAGTGCCTTTCGTGTGTATCTTTTCGAGACCGTATTTAGAAACAACTGAATCGCAATGATCATTGAAAAAATCTAATCTTGGTCTTTCGTAATCGTTACTGAAAACACGGTGTCCACTTAGCCGTTTCTGGTGCTGGGATATCTTGTGTTTCTTCCGCCGCTGTTTACGTTTCGTCTTCTGATTGATCACGCCTACTGCTGTCTTGCTATCTACAGTATTCCCATTGAGAGAGAAGCGACGAAGGGAATCTTCGGGTAAATCCAAGTGGTACCCACCGGAGCTTCTCAAAAATTTCATGCCCGTACTTTTTGTTCGGACCTTCCAACTACGGAGCAAGCTACTGTGGCTGTCAATGATGCGTATATCTTGTGCGGAGCTAACGACGCTGCTTCCGATCAACCGCGCTGATACATGTACGCCATGGATCCCCCCACCGACAATCAACCACGGGATTTTCTCTATGACCACATCTTCGTCACTGTTCACAGCAGAGAGGGATGATGCAGTATTTGCAGCAGTCGATAGAGATGACGTTGGTAGTATTTGAATATTGCCAAGACAACTTCTCCTAGCACCGATTGGTTTGAGTCCGTGAACAAAAGCGTTGCTTTCATATTTATGACATCCGCCGCTTGCGAAGGAGAATCCCAGCAGAATCATCGTCGCCCACAAACATGGGCAATAACGCGACGAGGCCCTATCATTGGTGCAGGTGAAGATCTTCGACCCCATTTTTCTGTGTTTGTTCTTTTAATAGATTTGATCGAATGGGAGCTGGAATGGAGAATGGGGGCCAACTATTTTGTTGTTTGATGGATGATGGATTTGAGTACCATCACATGATATTAGCGTACCCCCACGCGTGGGATTGGGTGGAGGGTGTGAAGGGTGATGCGGTGATGCGTGACGAGCCTAAAAATAGCCTCTCGGTCGCCTCAGGTTTGACCGAATCAATTTTGCGAAAGTTTGCTCAGGCTAACTGTACTTTTAACATCTGACTTTATTTATTATTTTTTTTTTCACCCACTCGATGCAAGCATAGAATATTAGTACAGGCAGGGCAACGTCATCGAAAAGCTGGCAACACTGGAGAACACGTCAGAAGAGGAAAGAATTCTGCGCAACTCGGCGACGTAGCTGAAGTTACCTCGACGAATGTGTCAGAGCTACGAGCAAATAGAATTCATTTTACGTGTTTGTACTACGAGCGTAGTAGAGTTCGTCAACCTATCTTTCAGTTACTACTACTAGCTAGTACTATAGTATAGTAGTTGTTGTTTCTTGTACGAGCTCGAAATTACGTAGCCACGCTCACTGACTAAATGCGGAAGCCACGGGGTATTTCCCACCTGACTCAGGTTACCGTAAGCTTACGAAAAGGAGCAAAAGGCGCAGTCGGGTAGCGAATGCTCTCGCTACCGTGACTGCACAACTCCCATCATACACCAAAATCCAAACCGCCACGCCAAACTTTTTAACCATGGTTTGCAAAGCCGCCGCTAAGACTCTCGCCCTCGTGGCACTCGTTCACGCATCGACATGCGCTGAGGCATTCGTGGCCTCTTCCCAGCCGTGGGGCCTGAGTCCATCGACTTCGGCTTTTCGCATGAGCTCCGTGGCCGGTGAGTCGGCTGCTGAGAATGACGCCCCCCCCGCCGATGCAGCAGCCGATGCAGCCGTGTCAGCAGTATCTGAAGTGTCTGCTACAGCCCCCGCTGCTCCCGATCAGAAGAAGAAGAAGAAGAAGCCCGTTGCTGGCTCCTCTGCGCACGCCGAGGGCATCTTCTCTCCTGCCGTCAAGGCTTCCAAGGTGCTCTTAGGGGAGGACCGCCTCATCAAGATCAGGGCAAAAGTAATTGGCGCCCACTCCGGCGTGATCAAGGACTTTGTTGCCACATCAGACTCCGAATTTGGCCAGTCTGTCCTCAATCTTCTTTTTAGCACCATGGACAAAGATGGCAATGGCGTTTTGGACAGAGAGGAGCTCACCGCAGGCCTGAAAGCTCTTGGCTTCACCTGGCTGAAGGACAAACAGATCGACGGCATCCTAAAACGCGCGGACGCCAACGGGGACGGCGTTATCTCCATCGAAGAGTTCTGTAAAGAGGCACCAAAGACTCTCAAGACCAATCTCGTAAAGCTCGCTAAGCAGAATGGAAACGACCTCGGCTTTCTTGTATAAGGGAGATAGACGATCTCCTTTTCATTCTCACACTTCACATAATTGTGAATCAGTAACATTAGACAGCAATACATATCACATGCCTTTCACATATATGAAAATTCGAGCAAGGCAAAAGGCGATTATTCTTCCTTTCGGCGCGGTGTCAGTTCTGCTAGAAATAATTACTTTTTTACTTTATTGCATCTTGTCGAACAGCTACAATGTAGGGACCCTAGCTCCTGCCAGCGGCTCGACCGTGTACTCCTCCGTGTCGTCCTCGCCCCCGGCTATGCTGATAATCAACGACGCCGGATTGACATCCGAGAGCATCTCCTCTAGATCTTCGTCAAGCCCTACCTTAGCAGCAAGGGCGGCAACTCCATCCGGAAGCTTGGTCGCGCCTGATTCGGAGGCCATCTTAATCTTGTTGCCCCAGGCCTGCGAAGATGCGGGGGGAGAGTCCAGCGCGTTCGCGTGGAAAACCTCAGCGGCACGCTTGTTGAGCCTGGCAAGGCCGTCAAGGTTGAAGAGGCGCGCCTCGAGCTCTGCGAGCGAGTGGTACAGCGGAGCGTGGAGGGGGTCAACGGCAAGGCCCTGCTCGAACACATCGCGGGCCTTGTCGAACTTTCCGTCCGCGATCAGCAGCTCCCCGAGGGCGCAGTGGAGCGAGGCATCGTTCGGGGCGGTTTCCAGCCCCCGCTCAAGGAACATGCTGGCAAGGCCGGTGTTGCCCGCCTTCTCCTCGATCTTTGCGGCAACGAGCCACCCAGATCCCTGCTGCTTGTCCCTTGTGAGAGCTTCGCTGATGAGGACCTTGGCCTGCTCGTAGTTGCCGCCACGGAGTTCGAGGCAGGCCCATCCCTGATAGAGTGGGACGTGATTCGGGCATTTTTCGATCCCTGCCGCGAACAGCGTTCGGGCGACGCCAAAATTTCCACGGCGGCTCTCCATGGTACCGTACGCCTGCCAGAGGGCGCCGTGACCAGGAACCTCCTTTATGCCACAGTCCAGCAGCGTCTGGGCGACCTTGTAGTGCCCCCCGCGCATCTCCATTACGGCCCAGGCCTGCCAGGCCTGCGCATGCTTAGGGTCGGCCATTGCGGCGCGCTCAAACAGCTTCCGGGCCTTGTCCTCGTTCCCGAGCTTCATTTCGGAGAGGGCGGCGCCCAGCAGCAGCTGGGACGAGTTGGGGTGATGCTTCAGTCCCGACCTGAAGACCTTGCTGGCCTCCTTGAACCGGTTGCTGTTGAGCTCGAGCATCCCCAGAGTGTGGGCCAGAAACTTGGCCCGTCCCCTCTGGCTGCTCTGCATAGTGGCCTGCTGCTTCTCCACGATGATGAGGCCCGCCATGAGCACCTCTCGGGCCCTGTCTACGTTGCCGCGCGACAGCTCCAGCTTCCCCAGGCCGTGGTAGACCGACGCCGCATCGGAGCACCTGGCGACCACCCCCCTCTTGAAGATGATCCTGGCCTCGTCCACGTTGCTGTGCTGCAGCTCCATGTTCCCGTAGGCGTTGTAGGCCGGGCCGTGCCTCCGGTCGAGGAGGAGGGCCTCCTCGAACAGGCCCCGCACCCTCTCCAGATCGGCGGGCTCCCCCTCCCGCTCCGGGTGCCGGTGCTCGAGCAGCGCGTACGCGACCAGGGCCGGGGCGGACGGCTCGACGGCCAGGCTCTGGCGGTACGACTCCCTCGCCGCCGCGTGGTTGCCCAGCCGCTCCTCGACCTTGCCCGCGGCCTGGAGGAGGGACTGGTCCCCCGGGAAGCGGTCCATGCCCCTCCTGAGGATGTCCCTGGCCTCCTCCAGCTTCCCCGCCCTGACCTCGAGCTTGGCCCAGGCGTTGAACAGCCTGCCGTCCCCGGCCTCCCCGGCCTCCCCGTCGACCTCGAGGAGGGCGGCGCAGTCCCTGGCGAGCTGGTCGCGCATGGTGGTGGCGGCCGCCTCGGCTCCCCCCCCCATCTCCCCCCCGGCGGCCCTGCCCTCCCCCCCCGCCCTCCTCCCCTCGAGCCTGGCCAGAGCCACCCTAGCCCTGCTGTCCCCGGGGCGGCGCTCCAGGGCCCGGTGCAGGATCTCGGCCGCCCTGTCCCGATCGCCGAAGCGCTTCTCCTCCAGCCACGCCGCGGCCAGGTGGACCTCGGTGACCTCCCGGGGGGAGCGGAGGCGGAGCGCGTGGGCCTCGTACAGGTCCCTGGCCTCGTGGAGGCGGCCTGCCCCGGCGTGAAGGTCCCCCAGGGAGCAGACCAGGGCAGCCGTCGCCCCGTTGCCTCCCCCCCTGGCCTCCAGGGCCCCCTCCCAGAGCTCCCTGGCCCTGGAGGGGTTGCCCTCCCTCTGCTCCAATAGGCCGTACGCGTGGCACACGTACGGGTTGTGCGGGTCCAGGCCGAGGGCCGTCTCGAACAGCTCCCTGGCCCTAGCCTCCCTCCCCCTGGACTGCTCGTAGACCGCCCACGCCTGCCAAAGGTGGACGGAGTTGGGGCAAAGTTCCGTCCCGGCCCGGAAGGCCTCCCTGGCCCTGGACGGGGGTTGGCCGTCCGTCCCCGGGCGGTCCCCCGCCGCCCTTATCCCCTCCCCCCTCCTCCTCCTGCCGCCTTTGCCTTTGCCTCCATCTCTATCTCCTCCTCCTCCGTCCCCCCCCGCAACATGGCCGTCCGCCACTTCCATCCCCCCCTCCCTCCTCGACTCCAGCCTGGCCAGCGCCAGGTGCGAGTGGGCGTCCCTCGGATCGAGGTGCAGCGCCTCCCGGAGCGCTGCCGATGCCTCCCCCCACCTCCCGGACCTCTCCAGATCCCTGGCCCTCTCGTACGTATCGCGCACCCTCCTCCTCAGCTGCGGCGTGGCCGTGGCCGTGGCCGTAAGCGAAGGGGGGGAGGGGCGCCGGGAGCGCTTTGGCCGCGGCTGGGTCCTCCCTCCCTTCGGCGAGGGCAGCGGCGGCGAGGGCGGAAGGGGGAAAGATTTGGACTCGGATTCGGATTCGGATTTGGATTTCGATTTCGATTTCGATTTG
>Ga0315315_10003655_pt1 | contig 14147 bp, 30 predicted proteins | sample M140m3416metaG_FD_203699 | JGI IMG/M metagenome (GOLD analysis project Ga0315315, IMG submission 203699) | Ammonia-oxidizing marine archaeal communities from Monterey Bay, California, United States - M1 40m 3416 | ecosystem: Environmental > Aquatic > Marine > Intertidal zone | place: USA...
CTATCATACTAACGGGTTTGCCAGTTATAACGTTGATACCAGTACCTTCACTAAGATCTGTAGATGCTTTTAATCCAGCGTTATCTAATATAGTATGGAAAGGAGCGGTTATAGCTTTAAGCAGTATCTCTTCACCGACGCAGTCGGTCGAAATTTTTTGAGACGCATTTAATAGTGCTACACCACCACCAGGAACTATCCCTTCTTTTAACGCTGCTTTTGTAGCGTAAATAGCATCTTCTATTCTATCTTTCTTTTCTTTGAGTTCAACTTTGGAATCAGCGCCTACTTTCACCATTCCAACAGAACCTGATAGCATAGCTAGTCTCTCTCTATGTTTCTTTTGTATAAACGGGTTTTTCTCCCACTTATCTATAGTTTTCTTAATACTCTCAATCCTCTCTTCCATTTCGTCCTCTGGAGTTTCTATAGTAAGAACTGTATTTTTATCATCAGTTATTGCTGAGTACGCTTGACCTAAACAATCCACATCTATAAGATCTAAATCATCACCAAGTTGTTCATTGATTACTTTAGCTCCAACAAGGAATGCTAAGTCAGCAACTGTGTCATCTTTAGTGGGACCAAAGCCTGGTAAGTCAACTATATTAACTTTTATGTTACCTTTCACTTTATTCATAAGAAGAGCAGCTTTAACCTGTTGGTCTACTGGAGCAACTATAAGTAATGGCCGCTTAGTCTTTATAACATGCTCTAATACTGTTTGTATTTTTCTTATGTTTGGGATTTCTGAAGATACTATTAATACTAATGGGTTATCAAGCTCGCATATCTGCTTGTCCTTATCAGTAACAAAATGTGGAGATGTGAGTCCTGAATCTACTTGTACGCCGTCAACTACCTCTACGTATGTCTCTTCAGTTGGAGACTCTTCCATTAATACCACACCATCTTTACCTACTTTAGTATAAGCTTCTGCTATAATCTTTCCTAGTTCTGCATCATTGTTGCAACTAATTGAACTAACAGATTCCAGCATATCGCCCTCGATCTTGACAGAAATCTTATCTAGGTAATCATTTACCTTTTTTAGACCGGATTTAATCCCGTCTTTTACTTCTCTAATAGTTGTATCACTATTATTTGCTTCTTTTAACAGAGATTCAGCAAGGACGGTAGCTGTAGTAGTACCATCACCTGCTTCTCTCACTGTATTTCTAGCAGCTTCTTTAATAAGGGTAGCGCCCATATTTTCAACCGGGTCAAATAAGACAACTGATTCTGCTACAGTTACACCGTCCTTTGTTATGACCGGGAGTCCTCTGGCGTCTTCGTAGATAACGCACTTTCCAGATGCTCCTAGGGTTGATTTCACTGCTTTTGCTAGCTTTTCAACACCAGCAACTACTTTTTTATTAGCGTTATCGCCAAAGTTCACGTCTTTGACAATCTCGCTTGGTTGATTGTATTCCATATTTGATTAAATTTGATTAAATTATATTATTTTGTGAAAAATAAGATATAAAGTCCCATGATTGAGATGTAATAAAGGCAACATGTTACTATTATTCCAACCCAACCCAGGGTTATTAGCCCTATTTTTTCAAGTAACTTCATTATTCGAAAGTTTTTACAACCTTTGGCCCTTTCGTAGCCTCTAATTTATCCGTAAAGTGCTTAACACTGCCATTTATAGCGGTTTCTGCACCTTCTATAGTTTCTCTTCGTGTAACATCTTGCCAAGTATCCTCTTTATCGGGATTTAAGCACTCTGTTTGGTAGAATCCGTTAGGTAATTGGGTAATTCTCCAATTTTTCTTCTCAGAGAGGTGTTTCCAATGTTTAATTGTTGTTTCATTCGGTTTAATTGTGCCAGTCGAGCTGGTCTTGTAGTATAAATAAGTCATTTTGGTTTTATTTTTGGTTAATATTGACTTGGTTTAGGGTATTTCCCTATTTTTTTGATCCTTTATATTTAGGATTATAATGTTTTTGTGCTAAATCGTATGGTAGATAACTCTTTTTTTCGGTATAAGTATCTTCTGTATTCCATTCATCACCCATTGTATCATCCCACGTGAAGGTATATTCCTTTGTATCGTGTCCGTACCAACTACTTAAATCTCCAGTCTCAGATCCTGTATATCTTTTTCGTATAGCTTTATCCGCTTTACTTCCGGGGATAACATTATGTAAATTACCGTCTTTATCCCAGGCACGCAGTTTACCTGACTCTAGCCAGTTTTTTTGATCCCACTGGTATCTCCACTCATCACCAGGCGCTGAAGGTAAGTGAATATCGGTAGTTCTTCCTTGCTCCCTTAAATCACCTGGACTACTTTTTTGTGCTGGATTTCTATATGATGCCGTGGTTGAACCAATAGTCGGTAGTACTGCGTTAGGATCTGGGGCTTGATATGTAGAGCCTGGTTTTGTAGTTGGAGTAGTTGTAGCTCCACGCTCTTGTTTCCTCATTCTAACATCATAGTTAAACTTAGATTCACCTGGCCTCATGCGTTTTTCTTTAGAAGCAAAATCTCCATGACCGTATTTACGATCCATGTCTCTCTTTATATTTGTTTTCTTTCCTCCGAATCCTGGTAGTTTAAATCCACTCATATCTTATTTTTTATATCTAGATGATTTGTTTCTAGATTTTGATGTTTTTTTCATTGTCTTAGTACTAAAGCCCTCTTTCTTCGTTCCTTGACCATCATTTCCTCTGTTTGCTTTAACAGACTTGAATCTACGATCTTTATGGTCATAGTCTTTTCCTTTAATATCTTTACCCGCTTTTATAGCTTTTCTCCTTTTTACTTGATTCTCAGCTTTTTTCGCACGTCTATCTGGTGTCATCGCAGCTTTCTTGTCGCGAATAGCTTTTGCTCGTTTAGCGGTTGGAGATAGTTTTTGTGTCATACTATTTTTATTCTTCCGTTGTTGATCTAACCGGTCTTCCTTGGAATCTTTTATATATACTTTCAATAGATTTCATTAAATCATTTTTTTCCTTATCAGTGAGTGGTTCCTCATTTTTATGGGTTAAATATCCCTTGGAGATGTGGTGCTGTATATCTGAGAGTGCTCCTTTTGGGAATACAGGTTTTCCATCAACGCTTTTAATGCCTAGTACTCTTGCATAATCATCCGGAATACCATCCGTGCCATAGTTGCTTAAAAGTTCTTGTGCATCTAACACGGGTTTCATTGTTTTTCGCTCTGTGCCTTGTTTAGAAACCGTATTATAAGACTTTCCATATAATGGATGGTTTTTAGATGTGATAGTAACTTTTTGAACTGTATTACCATCTTTATTTTTAGACCATTCAACATTTCCATACTTGTAAAACTCAACTTTATTACCATTAGGTGATTTAGCTTTAACGTCCCAGCCCCAGTCATCTGTTAAGGTGCCTAAGACTGTAGAGAATTCGCCTTCATTGAACAAATCTATAACAGAAGAAACTTCGTCATATCTTTGGTCACCACTACCCCTGCTTATTGTGAAACTTCCATCTTGGTTCGGTTTATAAGATACAGTGCCTGTCTCACTAGTAGTGTCTTCATAGTCGTAACTTAAATCTGTATTTATATCTTCTAAAGAAGCGTCTGCATAGTGCTTACTTGAGAAATCTGTTAACTCTTTAAACTTTTTAAACGTGTCATCAGTATCGTTAGTAGTCATAGAGCCATCATTGCTTTGCATTTGACTCGCCTCAACCCCATGGTTTGGTATATTAACCTCACTAGCACTAACTTCTACCGGGTTGATCAAACTTGGGTCGGCATCCATAGATGTATTTTTTAAAGCGCGTTGTGAGTTTTGTTTTACCATATTCTAATTATCACATAGTAAGTAAGTAATTTACACTATGACAATAGCCTATTACTATCTATCTCTAATAATCTATCTCTACCCTTAGATATTACCTTGGTAATATCCTTAGGTAAGGAGATTATTTCTTCATGTGTAATTTCTGATTTCTAATATACATAACACCACTAGGTATATGGAACAGCTCTCTACCCATAATATCATATGATCTGCTATCAACAGGTCTTAGTGGGACTTCATTTACACTGAGAACATTATTCCACTCTACCCACTCGGTACCATTGTACACTATCCACTCACACACGTCGTAACACGTATGTATTGTTTGCCAAGTAGTATCTGATACATAAGCAGTGTAACACACTTTCACTGTATCTGTAAGTTGTATTATTGGAAATGATGCCCATGCTCCATTACCAAGAAAGCAAAGTTGCAGATTACAAACTGCCCATGCAACACTTACAGTATCACAATAATTATCTAAAGAGTCTGTTGTCTCAATCATTACACTGAAGACACCGTTAGTGTTTGGTAGTACTGAGTATGATATAGAATCACACCAATCAACCTGCGCGCTAGCATTTAATCCAAATAGGATCAAAAGCATTAAGATATATTTTTTCATAGTTGTTGTTTTTAATTAGTATTATATATTTATAGTTACTTGTAGTATGCGAATTTTTAAAGTGTGACACTTGCCTGTTACTAGTATCCTTATTAACAACCTAATGTCACATAAAACACGTTGTAAATATAGAATTATAGTGCTGCCCCCTATCTCTCTGATACCCAGCCCATTATAAAATCGAAAATCATTTAGCCCACGGGCCTGATAATCAACGTGTTACGTCAAAAGTTTTTGCATTTTACTATTTTATATATATAATACAACAACTAATTTTTACAAACTAAATACGATATCATTTGGATAATATATATGTAACAACTAACAAACAAATACTCGTCGTTGAGTACATTTAGCGAGTATAAATAATACGAATGACATTACAAATGTAAACTATGTACAATATAATTTACATATGTGAACACACAAGTGCAGAGCAATGTATGTACTATAATAATATCAACAAAACAAAGTATATACTTTTACAATGTAAATACGACAGCAAATGGATAATATAAATGAACAAACAAACTAATAAAAATAAATAAATAACTTAAAATTGAAATTATGTCAAAATTAAACAAAGTTGAAGAACTTAAAACTAAAAGATTTGTAATTAGAAAATCATTAATTGGTAAAAATGTAGTAATAACATTTACTAATAAAAAACAAGAAAATGTATCTTATAATCATGATGAAGTGTATAATGCACATTCTGAGAAATTTGAAGCAATGAACTGTTTTGCTAAATACAAAAGTTATACTAATACAAATGCAGTTCCAGCATTTTGTAGAAATCTTCAAACAATTACTGAATAATAGTAAGTAATTTTCTTGAACAAAAGTCGAGTTAGTTCACTATTCCCTCGTATAATCAAATATGAATAGTACAGTGTAGTAATGGTTTTTGTGAGTTCGATTCTCACACTACAACTAAAATATATAAAATGAAACAAATAATTAAAATATACTTTTACTACTCATATATAGTATTATTAGTATTCACAATCAGTCAAATAATAAAGTAATATGAAATTTACTTACACACATATAACTAAAAATTACACTGAAATAACAGAGTATAAAGTAACTAAAGGTAAAGTAATTACAAACAAAATACGACACAAGTCGGATAATATAAATATAAAATAAATAAATATGTACGAAGCATTAGAACACTGGAAAGAATATAACAAGAATAAAAACAAATAGTATGAGAGATTTTAGCATAACTAAAAAAGAAGGCGAGTGGTATCACGCGAAAGTAACTGATAGTTTTGATAACAAATATGATAACTACTTTGAAACTGCTTATGAAGCAAATGAGTGGATATATCAAGTGTGGGAAAAAGAAGAGTGGTTTAACTCAGTAAACTCACAAGAACTATTGTACAACGCAATACAAGAATGTAAGAAAATAGATGAAGAAAATAGTATAAATAAAATAATGTAACATGAGTAAAACAATTGAAAAAAACGTAGCAGAAATAATAATGGTAGGATTAGTAGCAATGATATTACTATCAAGTTGTGCAAGTACATCGCCTCACCACGCTTGTGGTATTACTCCACTAAATAAACAATACATGAAAAAGTGTAGATAATGGGTGGATGGATAGTACTAATATTGATCACTGCAATGTGTTATGGCGCATTAATGAAAGAAGAATAATATGAATAAAAAGAATAAATACATAACAGTATTAGATTTTGAGCACGGTAGTGTGTTTCGATATGAAGTAGGAGTGTGTGATTATCAAGAGTATTTAAGTAATAAAGGTCATAATTTAAGTGATTGTGAGTGGATGATACATAAGAATCTAGAAATATATACTCAAACTAAAGAAGGTGATGTCGTAATTACAAATTAAATACGATTACTATTGGATAATATATATATGAAATGCAAATGTAAAAATATAATACCAATACAACGAGTTAATCTTGGCTTCAAAGTATGTGTAGACTGCTCAACTACTGAGCAATATGGATGTGCTCCACTTATAAATCATAAGACAGGTAACTCCATACAAATTATGTCAAGCAGTGACGCTGCTCGCATATCCAAGATAACTCAACGTAGAGGTTATGGAACAATGTTAGGATAAATTAAAATAAATAAATATGAACAAAATTAAGTTTTTAAAGAATGATTACATACAATTAGGTAATCTAGTGTACAAGCCTCACACTGTATGTGAGTTACCAACTAGCTTTGGTATGTACGAAGAGGATGAAGTAACAGGTGAAAAATACCCGTTAATAGATCAATGGTTTAACTACAAAGGATATACTTATATCTTTGATAAAATAGCAAAATAATATGAATAATTACATGGGTGATACAAGATACGAGAAAGTATGGGAGCAAATGCAACTACTTGGTATTGAAGATATTACAACAAAAAGACAAGCAAAAAACGGCACAAGAGTGTGGAAATTACCAATCAAAAATAACTGGCCAGGAAATAACAAACCAAGTTATATTGAAGTAGCTAGTTTCAAAACTGGTTATGTACGTAATCAGAATAGTGGATATACTAATTATCAACTAAACAAGAGATGTGAAGGTGAGCCAGAGTATTTTAAATTAAATAATGGTGACTATAGAAAGTTTACAACTCGTGCTTGTGTATTAATACCATTAGAAATAGATAGATTAGAGTATATGATGAAGTATTGTGTTAAAAATTACTTCATTAAAAATGCTAATCAAGTGCCAAATGGTGATTACTATCCAAAGTGGATGTATGAAGATAAACGTGAACAAGCTAATTGTAAGACTACTAGTCAATTAGATTTAGAAAATAAATTAGATACAATTAAAAGAATAGCAGATTATGAGACTATTTAGAAAACGAGTGGATCAGAACGAAAAACTATTAAAAAACATAGAAAGATATGAGCAAAAAGAGAAAGCTAAACAGCAAGAACCCGAAGTATTGGGACAAAAGCCAGTTAAACGAACAAGAAGAAAAGAAAAGAGTACACGTGTGCACAACTCATCACGGTTGTAAAGTATACTCTGTATGGTATAAATAACATGAGGTGAGGGTGGTAATGTGATTCAAGTACGAGTAATCGATTGAAAACTAATGCGCTCTGAACCAACACAAACGGCAGGATAAAGCAAAATATATGATTAAAGGCGAATTTATTTCGGCTCGATGATTATAAGAACCACACCTGTCCCACCTCATTTTATAGTGTGCGCGAGACGTGTATCCACCTAGCAATAGCTCTGGAATCTCACTCGCATGACACTAAGTTATGCTTGAATCAGTAAACGTTTTTACGAGCTGATTGGTATAACTGGGAGCTTGACAATGGTAACTCTACTAGTGAGTGAGAGGTTCGATTCCTCTCCAAGCTACAAACGGTCTGGTAGTTCAGTTGGTTAGAATATCCGCCTGTCACGCGGAAGGTCGCGAGTTCGAGTCTCGTCCAGACCGCCAAATACAAACTAAATACGAATAAAGAAGGATAATATAAACAATAAAATTAAATAAAATGAATGAAATGGATTTACTGACCAAGATCGAAGGTCTAGAAAAAGCGATCACAGAGCACAAAGACTTTGCTAGTACTTATGAAAGTACGTTAAAAACAACTAAACAAGAACTAGTTGACTTAAACAAACCAGAACTAACTACATCACAAGCGGAAGCCATTGAAGGAGCTGTTGAACAAGCTGTTAATGCTTATGACTTTACTGATGTGAGTAACTTTGAAATAGATTATAGTCTTGACTATGATGGTAGAGTACAGTGCGAATCACACGAGTTTATCAATAGTGATGATTTAATTATGAACATAGTAAGTAAAGTGTGTAACCTATTTAAAGAAGTTGAAGATGAAAAGATTGACGAGTAAGCAAGTAAAAGATTATATGTCTTGGAGAACAGATGAAGAATTAAAACACTGTCCCGATTGTATTGCTGATGCTTGTAATGAAGCTTGTTATGAGTTTAATCATACTGACGCTAAAGATTTAATGAAACTATTATTCTTTAATGATCCAATACCTATGCTACATACGCATAACTATGGTTTTCATACAGCTACAGGTAGACATATTATAGAAACAACTAAAGATTATTATTATGAGTTCAAAAACAACTAAACAACAATTACCTAAATGGTTCAAAGGTGAGTTGTATGACAAAGGAGCCACTGTGCGGAACAGATTTTCCGGAGAAGAATATAAGTTAAACAACGTAGAGCTATCTATGTATGACTTTGTAATTGGATCAACTCTCGTAATGGAAATGGCTGGTGGCTATAAACATACTGATGTAGTTGAACTTAGAAAAGGTCTTGATTGGTTTAGAAAGAACAATGTTGAAGCTTATATGGTATTATTAGATTAAATTATGAGTACAAGAGCACAAATTAGATTTGCCACACGCGAAGAAGGTGTGTCATTTAATGAACACCCAAAACAAATACATGCGCAGTTTTATAGGCATAGTGATGGCTATCCTGAAGGATTAGGTTTAGAGATAGCAGAGTCTATCATGTCCAACTATCCAGTACATAATTGGGAGATAGAAGCATTAACACACAGACACGGTGATTTAGAATATATATATTATGTCTGGCAACACCCAGACAAAGAAACGTGGATAAGTATATTTAAAGTAGGTTTTCCTCCATATTGCCCCACGTGTGATCAAGAGGTGAAAGGAGACAAGCTAGACAAATGTATATTTGTAGGATTACCAACAGACTTAATTAAGAAATACAATATAAATACGAATAATGACGGATAATAAAAGAGTATCAAATAAACAAATATTAGATAAAATAGATGATTTAAAGGTTGGGGAAGAAGGACTTAACCTATTGGCAATCAAGATCGTAAGTCGTATGGTTAAACTTAAGTCAATGGAGACTTGGTTTGATCACGTGTCTAAGTCTGACATAGCTTGGACTACGGCTTACAAAGATCTTGACTTGTCAGAAGAGGTAGAGGCTTTAGGTGAAGCAGCTAAACTTATGACACTATTAAATATATGTCAAGAGGATGAAGAGTACGAGAAGTGTGCTATCATTAAAGGTAGAATGGACGTAATAAATAAAATTTTAAGAAAATATAAATGATGAGAAAGAAACCAATGCTAGCTTACCCAGTAAGCGACAAACCAATTAATTATGATGATAAAGTATTCATGCAACCAAAGCTTGACGGTGTTAGATGTTTAATACAATATGAAAGAAGAACACAACCAAGAGAAGATGTAGTTGTAGCATATTCACGCACTGGTAAAGAGTGGAAAAACATTGACCATATCTTATTTAATCTTAAACCTTGGTTTCAGCTTAATCCTAATGTTATACTCGATGGCGAACTGTATAATCACGATCTAAAAGACGATTTCGAAACTATCATATCATTAGTCAGAAGACAAAAACCAGATGATATAGATATGCTAGAATCAGCAGATCTTGTACAATTTCATTGTTACGATATCATAGATGAGAGTAAAACATTTGAAGAGCGTAATAGATTTATCACGCAAAATGTACCGCGTAATCACTGTATACACCACGTTAAAACTCAAGCTGTATCTACAGAGTCTTTATCTAAAGTTGTACATCAACAAAATCTAGATGCAGGCTACGAAGGTTCTATATTACGTACTAATGATGTATATGCTTGTAAGCGTTCTCATAACCTTAGAAAGTTCAAAGACTTTTATGATACCGAAGCTACTATAACCGGTTGGGTTGAAGGTAAGGGTAAACGCATCGGTACTATCGGTAAGTTCTTAGCTGTTGACAGCGAAGGTAACGAGTTCGGTATGCCTGTTATGGATAAGTTCAAGTATCTACAAGATAACTTCAAGCTTATGCAAAGTTATGTAGGTAAGACTGCTACGTTTACATACTTCGAACGTACTAAAGCTAATAGCTACAGACATCCACTATTTAAATGTATTAGAAATTATGAATAAAAACGAACAACAGATGTATAGGGACATTAGCTCCTTAACTAAAGCACTAGAAAGACTAGTGAAAATATTAGAAAAAATGGCAAAACAACAATTATGACAGGAAGACAAGAAGATATAATAGTAGAATTACTACAAAAAATATTAACGCAATTAGAACTAACAAACAAATGCAATTGGATGTCAACGATAAAATCATTATTTAATTTTAAGAAAAAATCTTAAATGACTAGAATAAATGTAGGAATACCACCAGCAGATTTAGTTAATCAACATTTAATTGCTGAGCATAGAGAAATAAAACGTATACCAAATTGTGTTGCCAAAGGTAAATATAATATGGAAGGTATACCTGATAAATTTAAGTTAGGTACAGGTCACGTTAAGTTCTTCTATAACAAGCTGTTATACCTTAAGAACAGATATACTAGCTTATATGACGAGTGTATTAAACGAGGGTTTAATGTACAGAATTACATAGGCGCATGGGACAACGTGCCACAGGAGTTAATGAATGATTACACGGTGCAAGATAATGATATAAGAATAATAAAACAAAGAATAGATGAGCGAAGACCTAAAACAATTAATAAAGGAATTTAATGATATTAAATATCCTAATGATAATGAAACAAGAATTATATTTGCAACATTAAAACCAGAGGGGACTGTGACAACAGCCCCTAAATAATAAGAGTAATAGGCTAATGTCACACAAAAGAAACTTAAAATATCTAAATGATAAACGTATCGTTTACAGGAGAGATCCAATTACAGATACACCAGACATAGATAATGATGTTCTTTTCTTTTATGAAAATGGCACTTATGAGTGTTATACATTGTTCTCATCTAAGGCTAAGATAACTACATATAAGAGTCTTAAATGGCATTTATTAGTATTGTGGTATCTTAATCCTCAATTGGACCAAGATGAGTTCATGAAAGTAGCAGAAATAATATCTATAAAAGAACAGGGATTTACTTCGTTTACAATACATGAAGATCTTCTTAAGAAAATGGTATATGAAGTTAGCATGTTAGATTTAGATGAACCACCTAAAAATAAATTACGTAAAGTTATATTTAAGTACGGCTGTGGTTTAACTAAAGAAGAAAAATTAGCTATGGTAGGAGGGTTAATAGGTATATCTAAACGTATACATGAAGATGATATTTATCAATGTATGTTAGATCTGCATGATGCCGGCAAGAAGATTACCATAACACAACTAGCTTTATATTTAGAGTGTGCAACTAGAACTATACATAGAAACATGAGTGTAGAATTAAAGAAAGAAAAAGAATTATTAAACCAACAATTATGAGAAGATTAATATATGATATGTACTATGCTGATGAGATCAGCGTTGAAATAGCAGAGAGACTGCTTGAGAGATTAGAAAAAGTAAGAAATAAAAGAAGACGATACTAATGAAACATTATAATATACAGAATTACATAAGATACAAAAACGACGTTGAAGAAACAATTAAAAGAATACCTAAAAAAGAATTTCATGAATATACTAGAAAAGAATTAACAACTACATTTCTACCATTAGTAGAAAACCTAGCCAGAAAGTTTGCAACATCACAACAGGCATCAGGTGTCATGGCTATAACAGATCTAATACAAGAAGGTAGTTTAAACTTAATAAAAGCTATTGATCGTATTGACTGGCCAACGATCCAAGAATCTGAAGATCCAGAGAAAACTATAAAAAGTTTCTTATCTAAAAGAATCAAAGGTGGTATACGCAGAGCAATTGATATTAATAGAGGTCAAATGAGATTACCAGAACATGTGACAAATGAAATACGTAGGAATTTTGGTAAAGATAAGACAGCTGTAGCTATGTTCTTTAACTCTATATTCTTAAGTATAGATGCAGGCACAAGAGAAGATGATGATATGTTCTTGCAAATTGAAGATAAGTCAGAACCATACAATCAAGAGTTCTTAAATATATACCTAACAAGTTTATTAAAACAACATCTTACGGATAAAGAATATCATGTGTTAAGATTGAGTTATGGACTTGATTGCGACAAGCATTCGGCCAAGCAAATTGCTGAGTATTTAAACATAGAAGGTAGTGGCGCTTATGTTAGAGTTTCACAGCTAAAAAAGCAGGCTGTAGATAAATTAATAGAAAACGTCGACCACTCGCAAGTGTTTGATATTCTGTAAGTTACTTGTGTAAATTTAATAAAAAACGTGTAATTATAGATACACACCAAAAGACCAAATTATGAAAGAATTAAACCAAAAATTAGCTATTATACAGACTAAGTTAAAAGCAAAAAAGTCCTCGTATAATAAGTTCGGAAAATACTATTTCCGAAAAAGTGAAGACATCTTAGAGGCTATAAAGCCTTTCTTAATCGAACAAGGCGTCACAGTTACAATCAATGAAGAAATCATTTCTACTGACCCTGTTCCAACAATGCAATCGACAGCAACAATATCAGATGGTGCAAATGCTATACACGCGACCGCTCTAGTAGGAGTAGACCTTAATCAAAAAGGTATGCAGACTGCTCAGCAGTTTGGTGCAGCATCAACTTACGGCAAGAAATATGCCTTAGGTAATCTATTGCTTATTGATGACACTGAAGATGCTGACGCGGCTCCACAACCATCTAGTGCTATTGATAAAATTAAGAAAGCTGCTTTACCTGCGATTACAGCGGATCAACTTAAAAAAGCTATGGAGTATATAGCTTCAGGTGGATCATTAGACGCTATTAAGACTAAATATAAATTAACAGCTGCACAAGAAAAAGAACTAAATGGACAAACAAAAAATACTACAGAAGTTAAAAAATGATGAAGACTATTATGGTGAATTTGGTAATCAGTTTTTATCCAACTCTCATGTTGGTAGATTATTAAAAGATCCATTAAGAGCCTTTGAACCAAGTAAACCATCTCCAGCATTTTTAGTTGGTGGGTATTTTCATACTTGTATCCTCGAGCCAAACAAGCTAGAGAAATATAAAGTGGTTAAATCAACCACTAGGAATACTAAACAATATAAAGACGTTGCAGGTGGTGAGCTATGTCTACTACAACACGAAGTAGATACAATTGAATTGATGAGAGATAAAGTTATGGATAATGATATATGTGCCGATCTTATTATGGGTACAGACGGTAAGTTAAACGATTTTGAAGCGCCTATGATTACAGAGTTATTCGGCAATAAGTGGAAAGGCAAAGCAGATATAGTTAATCATAACGAGAAGTTAATTATTGATTTAAAAACAACAGCAGACATTGAAAAGTTTCAATGGTCAGCGAACAAGTATAACTATGACTCACAAGCCTATATATACAGCAAACTGTTTGGATATGAGTTCTTATTTATAGTTATCGATAAAAACAGCCATCAAATTGGTATGTTTGACTGCTCCCCACAGTTCTATGAACGGGGAGAAGATAAGGTACGTAAAGCAAGTGAAGCTTATGACTTGTTTTATAAGACCAAGGATTTTGATCCTAAACAGTATTTCATAAGCAAAACCCTTTAAACCAGAAATTATGGCAAGACCAAGAACAAAGATCTGCACGGTAACAGGAATGAGAACTAATGAGAAAAACTTCTACACAAATCAAAATCACGTGAAAGCAGTTGATAACATTAGAAGAAATACTGACGTGACGAAAGATCAATTAACAAGAATGTTTAACCAAATAAATAATTATTAAATGGCAAGTATTATTAAAGCATCTTTAAACCTTGATGCAATACCTAAAGATAAAATCT
>Ga0315315_10003659_pt1 | contig 14144 bp, 14 predicted proteins | sample M140m3416metaG_FD_203699 | JGI IMG/M metagenome (GOLD analysis project Ga0315315, IMG submission 203699) | Ammonia-oxidizing marine archaeal communities from Monterey Bay, California, United States - M1 40m 3416 | ecosystem: Environmental > Aquatic > Marine > Intertidal zone | place: USA...
CCTTCGTCAGTTTCTTGCACAACTTCTTCCGTATCAGATACGTCCAAGCCTTATGGGAAAGGCCGTGGCTTGGAGTCTTATCGTACAAGTAGGTGCATCGGTTTCAGTTGCATTGATGGCCCACGGTATTGGCGTAACGCTCGAATGGGTTACCTGGTTTTCTGTCGTTCCATTAATTGCCCTGGCAATCGTCCTGCCGATTAGCATTAACGGTGTTGGGATTCGTGAGGGAGGAATGGTTTTCCTGCTTGGTCGTTGGGGAGTTGCTGAAGAAAAAGCTGTCGCCATAGGCCTACTTTGGTTTTTTGCAACAATCGTGACTGGGCTTCTTGGCGGAGTTCTTTTTTTACTCGACCGACGGTCACCAAAAAGAATGCTGACAAACGAGACTTCAGGATCGTAGCCAACGATCGGCAAGAAATATTGCTGCTACCGTCTTTGCATCCTCAATCAAGCCGTTGTGACACATCGCTATTGCTTCATTCCACTGCACGACTCGTGGCTCGATACACTCATTGGGCTCAAGTGATTGACTTCCGCTCTGCAACCCCTTTGCCACAAAGAGGTGCATTTTTTCATGTAAAATACCTGGTGACATCCAGAGCTCTCCAATGCTCTCTAGAAAGGCAGCCTGATAGCCTGTCTCCTCCCGAAGTTCCCTATGTGCTGCAGCTGATATTGATTCAACACGATCAAGGGTGCCGGCAGGGATTTCAATTAGAGTTCGTCCAACTGCTGGGCGAAATACGTTTATAAGACAAACCTGATCGTCATCGACAAATGGCACGATGCCCACACTACCGGGGTGTTCAATAATATCTTTCGATCGAGTCATTCCATCGGGGCATTTCTCTAAAAGTCTCACAACACGGAAACGCTCGGACTCGAGAAGCTGATCTCCTTGAAGTTTTCTCATTCTATTGTTATTCATGCGACTTTATGTCATCGGGGGGTTGAGAAGAACTGTAGAGACTACGTTTGCGGCTTTACCAGCCACAGTAAGATTCGCTTCTTGCTGCATTGACTTGAGTGGGACAATCGCCATCGCCAGTGTTGCTCCTTGTTTTCCCAAGCAAGCTACCGATGTAACCTGAGCAACTACCTCGTTGTTGCTTGCCACGTTATCACCAACTGTCGTCGACTCACCCTGTTCAATCGTGAGTACTGCAAGTCTTCTATTCACGTGCCCAAGTGCATCAAGTCGGGCAACCGTTTCCTGGCCCAGATAGCATCCTTTCGTAAAGCTAATAGTCCGATCATTGAGGCCTACTTCTTGGGGTAATGTTTTCTCTAGTATGTCATTTGCCAAAGGCCAACCCTGCTGAAGTCGGGAGAAGGTAATCATTTCATCAGCACCATCTTGAAGTCCGGTAGCTAAAAGAGAAGATTGTAAAACATCTTTGCGCTCACCTGGTACTGTGATTAAAAAACTCTCTGAAGAAACCCAGTCGACTGGCATCAATGTTGCCGAGGTCAATTGTGTTGAAAAAGGATTATCACGATCTCGTGCTTGCAATTGCTGATACCGCTTTGCAGGAACGGATATATCAAAATGTTCTTCTAGCCAAATTTTTGTTTGACTGCCAGACACTAGCACTGAATGAAGTTCTTCCTGAGCTTGGCAAATAGTCAGCTCTTCTCGAATATGGTAGCGATCAAGATGGGCAGCGAGCCCATGACCGCGGCCCCGTGCAACACGAATCAGCAGGCCGTTATCACTTCGTAACAAAATAGCCATCTCAAGAATCCAACCTCGAGCATCACAAAAGAAACCATCGCACCCCTCATATTCTTGCAAGCCGTGAATATCCACAGTTGTAAAATTATTTATGAACTGAACGGCATCAGGCCCTCTGATTACGACCTCATCAAACTGGAACAGTGTTGATACGTAGGACTCTGCAAGCGAGTCTCTTTGCTCCCGAATTAAGGACATACCCTACTCCATGATAATTTTCGAATCAGAATGTAAAAATGCACGATCGTATTAAACGAATTGTCTCTACTATTCTCTCGGCTATAAAAATCGAGGAAAAAAGCCACACTACAGAAAATGTTTATTTTTGACCGAACGTTTCTCACTACTTCTGCGTAATAGAGGAAACAACGGTGATGATCGATTAAGTTTCGCCAAAACTAATTACTCGGGGAATTTTTTTCTCAAGTCTTTTCTTTTTGTGGAACGGGCGGTATTATCTTACCAGCCGGACGTGTGGGCAAGGCACAGTCCGATCTGGTGAGCAAAAACGGCACAATCTTTCTTCTCGCTCACGACCTCAGGTGTTCGCATCTACGGTTTTTCATCCACGTGAGCGGACTGGAAAGAAACGTCGTCGTTCCACCTGGAATATTCTCGTTGTAAAGGTTTCCGGATTTGCTTACGAGAAGGAGAATGCGATGGCTACAGTTCCATACCGGCTCGAAAGTCAGGAAGACTTCGACGAACAAGATTCCGGCTTCCCTGATCCATTAGCTGTAGTGGATGCACCGTATTCCGACGTTGTTCGCGCAGAGGCTGATTCTGAGCTGGCAACTATTGATGACTCATCCAAGCGAAGGGTTCGAAATCGTCGGAGATTAGCCACAAACAAAAAGATGTCTTCTCGAAGACCGTTCCACAAAATCTCTGATGTGCGCCAGCGACAGGGCGTCACCTTGCGAAATGTAGCTCGCCGCCTCGGCATAGAAATGGCTGTCATTCGCAAACAAGAAAAGCCCGACAGTGACCTGCGAATTTCAGACCTACTACGGTGGCAGCAGGTTCTCGATGTACCCCTTGCCGAGCTCTTGGAAGATGGTGCAGACCAGCTCTCTGGCCCCGTTTTAGCACGTTCAAGAATGGTGAAATTAATGAAAACCGCAGCTGCTATTCGTGAGCAAGTGGGAGACAATGCGGGTAGCCAGCTCGTGTCACAATTAATTGGCCAAATTCTTGAAATGATGCCTGAACTAGCAGACATTACTCCCTGGCATACAGTCGGTCAGCGCCGAACGCTTGATGATGTTGGTCGAACAGCTCGGAATACTGTACCGGACGACTTGTTCGGCCGCTAAGGTCAACGAACGTACAGAACATGCAATGAATCTCAGATAAAAGGACACAGCAGGAGAAGACAATAGTTACTGTGACAGGAGAACTATACGAGAACCAGAAACATATCAGACCATGGTTTCTCATAATATGTGATCAGTAGCTTTAACACAGACCGGACATGAATGAATCCAAAAAGGGTATGTTCGCTCCAGAAAGCGATTTTTTAGGAATTGGATCGTTGTAAACAAGTTGTTCCTCGAGGTAGAGCATGGCCTTTGCTTGAACGGCAGCCACCTCATATTCCATATCTGTAGCTTTGACAGTTTCTTCATTCCATGGTGCAAAAGTTATTTATCAACATGGCTATTACTGCTCACTTTATTCTCGGACAGCCGGGATTGCAGACGATGAGCCTGCCGCTCTTGTGACGCCAACTACAGCGACACTAAAAAAGCCATAAAGCGCAGATCCGAGAATCCCCCACGCGGCAACTGCTAACCAAAAATAATCACGAAGCCACACTCGTAAGGGCGGCTCCGAACTCTTTGGGATTTTATGTTGCACAGGACCACTTCGGTCTGACTGTTTTTTCATATCATTACGAAACTCATTCCATTCAGCCTGAACATTTGGGCGGTCAAGATCATCCAACCAGGAACTCCGAAGCATCCACAAAGCAAAAGGTGGCAGCACCATAAGCAACACCCATCCCACAAACAAACACAACGGTAACGACTGCAGCATAAATGGCCGGGGCTTTGGATTCTTCTCTTCACGCATGAAATTACCGCTCACTTATGTTTCAAACTACTTTCCTTGTACATAAAACACGCATTTCACCATCAGTCTACCTATGTTGTCTACTTGAACTCCTTTACCAGTTCTTCGGAGATAAAACTCCTCTCGTCACCGTTTTTGTTCGTTGCTAAATTTCCTCTCTAAACCAGTACATTCAGCCCCGCTTTCATCATTATCGTGTTGCATTCTAATTTTTGTCGTGTTGCTCTGTCTCAAGTAATTTTTCTTGTGATGGCTTTGCTTATCTGCCCCTCTTTTGCATCTGCACAGAGTGGGTGGCTGCCAACAAGCTGGTTTCCACACGCCAAGACCGACCCTCGAGCAATGTACCCTCTATCTGATCGCAGTGGTCCTTGGCTTGTTCTAGCAACAACCTTCCGCGGTGACGGAGCACGAGATGATGCACGTCGTCTTGTGCAAGAGCTACGATCTGATTACAGCCTTACAGCATACACCCACGAAAAAGCATTTGACTTTACAGGTGAGCAGCGGGGACTTGGTCTTAACCCGGACGGGTCACCAAAGAAAATGCGGTATGCAAACTCAACACAAATTCTTGAGGTGGCTGTGATGGTTGGAGACTTTGCATCCTGTGATGACTCAAGGGCACAAAAAACTCTTTCCAAGATCAAAGGCCTTCGTCCTCAGTCACTCACGGGCGACAAAGGGAAAAGCCGTGCATTCTCAGACTTTCGCCGTATGCTCGGCCTCGATAAAGCATCGACAGCTCCCATGAGAATGGCCTTCATGATTCCAAATCCTCTTTTACCCTCCGAATATTTCAATCGACCTCAACTTGATTCTTTTGTAATCGAAATGAATTCCGATGTTAAGCATAGCTTGCTCGACTGTCAGGGACGCTACAGCATTCGTGTGGCTACATTCACTGGAGCGGGGGGTTTCGATCAAGCCGCAATGGATGCCTCACAAGATGATGGTGCAGAAAGTCGATTGATTCAGGCTGCCGAAAAAGCCCACCGATTGACAGAATCATTAAGGAGACAAGGCTGGCAGGCTTGGGAGTTTCATGATCGTGAATCAAGTGTTGTCTGTGTCGGAAGTCTCTCTCAACTTACTATTGAACAGCAAGACGGCTCCCAGCAACCGCACCCAGAGATTATTCGAATAAAGAATGGCCTTGGTCCTGATCCCGCTAAGCTCGCAAGTGGAACTATTCTTCCCAAGCGAATCAATGGTATTCTCCTTGATGTAGACCCTCGGCCGATTGATGTACCCCGGAACCCCTTAGGTCGACGTTAAAATATTTACCGGGGGAAAGTCTTTTTCTTTCCCTCGTGCTGCATGAAACCCGATAAATGGCCTCTCCTCAATGATGCTTGTTCTTGGCACAACGAATGCGGGCAAGCAGCAGGAACTCGCCGCCCTGCTTGAGCCATTTCACATCGAATGCCGTTCATTAAAAGATTTTCCATCTGCTGTACATGTTGCAGAGACGGGGAGTACTTTCGCGGACAACGCTGCCTTGAAAGCTGTGCAACAAGCTCAGGCTCTCAACCGCTGGGTCTTGGCTGAGGATAGTGGGTTAGTCGTTCAAGCCCTTGATGGATCACCTGGAGTTTATTCAGCCCGTTTCGCAGGACCAGAGGCAAGTGATGCTGAGAACAATGCTCTGCTTATTGAACAGCTTACCGATGTACCGTCTTCTCGCCGAGTTGCATATTATGCATGTCACGCGACATTAGCTGCACCAGACGGAACAATAAAAGCAATAGCTGAGGGTCGTTGCTATGGCCGAATTGCCAAGTCTGCCCATGGCACGGAAGGGTTCGGATATGATCCTTACTTTATTATTCCGGAATACCATCAGACATTTGGAGAGTTGTCCCCAGCTGTGAAAGGTCTAATAAGTCACCGCGGCCGAGCTATCCGAGCAATCGTCCCAATGATTGCGAGAAGCCTCAAAGTGCATTCGGTTTAATTTTTTTGGTGCCTGTGACTTTTGTCGAACGACTGTCTTCTTGCCGGTTCATCCAGCGATGAATAATCTCGAGTACCGTCTCCGTACCGTCCATCTGGCCCACCACTTTTCCCAGTGGAATACGGTACTGATCTAGATTGTCAAGAAAACTCTTCACTTGATCTAAGGTAACATTCTCAAGATATTCAAAGTCACCACACGCCATTTCTCGAAGGAAAAAACTGTTCGTTGACTGCTCTCCGTGAGCTCTTTCCGGAAGAACAAACATTGGCTTTCCAAGATGCAAGGCTTCTCCTATAAGTTGATTGCCTGCTGCCGAAATAACCGCCCGGCAATTCGCGAGATCTTCGACAAACTGATGCTCGTCGATCGGCTGAAAAGAGAGTTGTCCAAGCGATTCTCGTTCACCAAGTCCGTACACTTTCACCGGAAGGCCACAATCAGCCAAAATCTCAATCATTGAAAAAGGGGTATGTCTACGCAGGTAACTAAGAACGTACCCATCGTCGCGAGGTACTTTTGAAGTGATTTCATCACGGAGAAGTGGCCCAACTTGTACTACGTGCTCCCACCCTGAACGAAGTTTTGGCTTAAAAAAAGCAGAGACAATTGTTTCCGAAGCTTCACTGACATACATCCACACGGCATTCCCAATAAACCACGCATGCCATTGAAGTACTTGTGGCAACGCATCAAGTTCATAGGCAAGCAAGAAGTGTTGATGATCGACACTGATTAGAGGAATCCTGTAGCGTGCTGCAGCTCTTGGCAAACCCGGTTCGAAATCTGTAATTGCTAATGACACGTTGTACGTCTCAAGTTCATTAATCAGTTGATCAACTAAATTGCCGACTTCACTGGCTTGATACTCCAAGCCAGTTTTTATTGTTCGAATGACATCCAGTCGACCACCACTGTACTGAAAGGCTATGCCAGGGATTCTGGACACCGTTACCGTCGGATGGCCTTCAGAAAACTTGTCTTTAAGGAATTTGTAACCATCGTCGTATGAGTAAACACGAATTTCATAAATCCGCTCAAGTCTTTCTATGAGAGAACAGATTCTTGTGGCATGCCCTCGCCCCTCTCCGCAAAGACTAATTGCTATTGTTGCCATGACTGATTGATCAAAAAAGAATTTCGATCCCTATTGATGAATTACATCACTCACTAATTCGACTACAAATTATTGTGGATTCATTTATATCGAGCGACTAGCCTAAAACTGTATCTTATCCCACGCTTTTCACGCCCTTTTTAGAGCCCCGACAACCATACCGCATCGTTTAAGATTATCACTATATGGCAGCGATTGCTTGTTCAAGTATGCCTGCTTCATCAAGTCGAGCATGACCGCGAAAGAGGCAGGCAATATGCCTACTCATTGACTATGGTTTATTTCTGATTCGAATCGATGCTCTCACAAGGTACAAAGCCTTAACCCACCGCATATCTTAGCCAAGAACGTACAAAAGCCTCTTAAGGAAACCCTCTAACCTTCTCTGACTCTCCAGTTTCCCGTTGTTCTTATGAGTTTCTCTAGGTATCGTCCGGCTCCGAAGGTCATATTCCTATTTCTACCGATTATTCGATACACCTCTTCTGAACAAACCCATGAAATTCCGTACGTTTTTAATGTTCGTATGCATGATTATTGTGCCAATGATTGCAATGTTTTCACATAAAATACCAACTGAAATGCGAACAGCTTGCGGCGAACTGCTTATAGCACCACTCAATTATTTCTCTGAAATAATATTTCAACCATCCGTGGCATCACCCACAAGCCATGAGATAGCTGCATTTGATACCGCTCCAAATGTCTCCCTTTTGGCCCATCAAGATTCCCATCTCGATAGAGCAGATGATCCAAACCCCTTGACTGAATCATCTTCATCGCAGCAACCACAGCACCTCCTCGTGGCGGAAACACCAAGCTCTTCCTTTCGAGATCAATTAATCGCTACTGGGGTACATCGCCTCATTGTTGAGCCAGCAACTGATAGAAGAGATTGGTACGACGGAAGCTGTCGGATTGCTGTTGATGACCAAGGCGAACTACAGCGACTTTTTCATGCCCATGCCTCAACCGAATCTGCAACATTTGAGAAATTACTTAAGCAGGTACATCTCTGGAAACAACAGGTTCCTACTCGTATCACGGCTAAGTCAACAGAAACTCTACTGTACAAATAACAGGACTTTCTACAAACTTGCACCCTTTCTCGTGTCTGAGACACAGAACATTTTCACGCCTTTAAAGAAATACGTCTGATGACACGATTCGTTTCTTCTCTGATGCGTAAGAAAGTACGGCCGGGATTACCACAGCCACCTCACCGATTGATCACACGAATTGTTAATCGGCGTCAACCAACTATTGTCAGCACTAAACCCCGTCGTCGGGGAATTAGTTTCATTCAAAAACAACACATCCGTAAAACGACACCCGTCATTGCTTCGTATCCCCGGAGCCACGAACTCGCACAGCTTGAAGCGGCTCTTTTTGTTGCCCGTGAACCACTGCCGATACGCCGTCTGGCAAAACTAGCAAGGCTTTCTGATGCGACCCGCGCTCGCTCTCTCCTTAAAACACTCAACACTCTATTTGATAAGTCCGGAACAGCGTTTCGTATTGAACATCTCGCTGGAGGATTTCAACTTATTACCCGGACGCAGTTTGGGCCATGGGTACGGAGAACACTCGATTATTCAGCAGAGAATAGGCTCTCAAACGCTGCAATGGAGACGCTGTCAATAATTGCATATCGCCAACCTGTTACTCGGGCAGAGGTTGAGGCGATTCGGGGTGTTGGCTCCGAAGAAATGCTTCGACAGCTTCTCGATCGAGACCTTATCGCTATTGGCGGGAGAAGTGACGATTTAGGCCGACCGAATTTTTACATCACGAGCCGTTATTTTCTACGCATATTCGGTCTTGGCCGAATTGAAGAACTTCCCGCGATGGACCCAGAATCTCCACCCGACGAGACCCTAGATTCTGAAAATTAACAAAGACTCGGGCAATAATCAGCCTAGTCCTTGCACAGCGACCCTTCCGTTGGCATATTGCCGACCCGTCCTGATGTCATTCCATTTTCGGAAAAACCCTGCCTGAGGGCTTCCAAATGGCGTCCGAACCCTTGTTCTTATGTAGAGTAAGTACGCAAGTTATATTTCAGAAAAGCCGACAACGACTTATCGGAGTACAATTTTCTGACTGATTTAGTCAACCTCGACTTTTTTAATTTGTAATCCTTAAAAAGGTCTTGGTAAAAGGCCCGACTTTTGTTCAAAATTCAGTGTGGTGTATTCTTCCTCAAACAATATTGTGAATCGACTCTAGGAGACGAAGCAGTGGCAATAGTTCTGAATCCCGGCAAGCAACAAGATAAATTTCGTGGAGAGATGTTCTGCTGGAACGAACTCCCTGAATTATTGTTGGTAGATGATTTGTTTGATTCACAAAAAGATCACCTGAGACCTATCCCAACCATCATTGCTGAAGACGATGAAGACGAGGACGAAGATTGGGATGATGATGAGGAGTATGAAGACGAAGAATACGAAGATGAAGATGAAGGAGAAGAGTTTGAAGAAGGTGATGACGAATCCGATGACGAATCCGATGATGAATCAGACGACGAAGATGAATATGAAGACGAATATGAAGAAGACGAAGATGATGATGTAGAAGAAGAGGGCGAAGAGTGGGAAGAAGTCGACGATGAATCAGACGATGAATCAGACGATGAATCAGACGATGAATACGAGTACGAAGAAGAGGAAGAAGAAGAGGAAGAAGGAGAAGAGTGGGAAGATGAAGATGAAGAGGAGTGGGAGGAGGAAGACTAACGCTTTATTGATTCCTATCACCTCTCCGTAGCTCCTGCACATATTCCTTCCCATGACTTTCCAAGAGAAACGCCTTTTACTCTTTCCAACTTAATTCCAGAAACTGTCCTCGTCGTGACACAAGTACATTGATGCCGTCATCACGAGGAACTTCTGACAGCCGCCTCATGAGATCTTTCTGATCAATAATGGGAGTGCCACCCACTTCATGAATTCGATCCTTGATTTGCAGACGCCCCCTTTCCGCGGGTGACCCCTTACGAATCGCAACAACTACTGGAGCAGTAGGATTCGCTGGATCATCTCGAATCCCGATACCCCAGCGACCACGACTTCCTGTTGGCAAAAACGCTTTTTCTTCGAGCTTTTTCCGAGACGCGTTGGACTCATGAAGTGCTGTCTCCCTAAATGAAAACGTATCGTCTATGTTGTTTGCAACTTGGAGAAGAGTTTGGAGGGCAACCTCCAAGACAGGTTCAATGCCCTCGATATTAATCAGGTGAGCATCATCAGATGGGCGATGATAGTCTGAGTGAAGTCCAGTGTGGAACATAATCGTTGGTATTTCTGCCTTCAAAAATGGATAATGATCAGAATCTGGAGTGATGTCCCAGTTGAAGATCAGTTCTAGTGATTCTTTTCCGTACCGATTATTGGCACGAGTAACAAGCGTCTCGAGACCAGTCGCTGAACGCGCACCGAAAACGTTCAGTTGCCTATGACGAAGCCGACCTATCATGTCGAGATTGATTGAGAAAACGATCTTCTTATCTTGAATACAATCCGGATGATTTTGTAAAAAGTATTTAGAACCAAGAAGCCCTTGTTCTTCACCGTCCCAGAATGCAAGTAGAATTGTTCGACGGCATGGGTCAGATAATTCAGCAAGTGTCTCCGCTATTTTGATTAGACCAGCCACACCCGATGCATTATCATCAGCACCATTATGAACATATCCAAATGGCCCAAAACTATTCCGTTTATTTCCATATCCCACATGGTCGTAGTGTGCGCCAACAACAACAACTTCACTTTGTAATACTGAATCACTACCAGGAATTATTATCAGGAGATTCCGGAGCGTTCCAAATCGTGTTGGGAACGACTGAAAATAACGCTTTCCGTCAGCTGCCGGCATGAGACCAAGCGGCATGACCTCTTGCTCGATGTACCTACTAGCGGCTCGCCCACCCCGGCGGCCACCCTCACGGCCTTCGAACGCATCGGCTGCAAGCGCTTGTATATGGTCTGCCACGTCAGCTGCATCAACAATGATTGCTGTTTCATTGCCAAAAACAGTTTTTTCAAATACTGCTTGACTGCCAAACAGTGAAATAACACCGACCAATAGATGGTTCGTGTAGTGTCGATAATTTATGAAACCAGGCATTTCCATGCGGCCACTCCAGCGCCTCCTTGCAAGTAATCTGCTAGTGCCTCAGAATGACTCGCTCGAACATTCTCGTCTAGAGGAAATCAATAGTACCGAGTTTTCCCATAAGGAGAGGTGGCAGAGTGGTCGAATGCGCGTCTTTGCTAAAGACGTGACCGGTCAAAAGCTGGTCCACGGGTTCGAATCCCGTCCTCTCCGTTTTTTAATCTGCAGCACATTTCGTATATCTTGCCAAACTTGACATTTTCAATGAAAAACCAAGGGTGCTCTGGCACAGTTTGTTCCCCGGTTTTGTACATATGCTGTTTTTGTTGTGCATTGCAATACTTTCCCAAAGAGTAAAGCCAGACATTCGTACGTAAGAAAAATATCCTTTCCGCAAAATGGTTTTTTCTTCATGAAGTTCGTGTAAAGCGACTCCTGCAGATCATTCTTATTTGTCAACTTTACATAGAAAAATATCCTTGAAATTCCTCGCATGCCGCGCTCACAACGAATGATATATCTCACGACGATAATCTGCATCTTGATCTACGTGAGTCTCTGTGCCTTCTTTTTCATCACACAACGATCTTTTATTTACTTTCCTCGTCAGCAACAAAATTACAGTGTCGATCAAATACAGGTGAATACTGGACAGGCTGTTGTGGAACTCTCAGTAAGCAGCCCGAAGAGCACACGAGCTGTCCTCTACTTTGGTGGTAATGCAGAAGATGTATCAATATCTCTGCCTGAATATTCACGAAGGATTTCAGATGTCGCAATCTACATGGTGCACTATCGAGGGTACGGTGGCAGCACAGGCAATCCCTCAGAACATGGTCTGCGGCACGATGCATTAGCCATTTACAGGCACCTCAGAGCCAGCCATTCAGACATTCTGGTCATTGGTCGCAGCCTGGGAACTAGCCTTGCAATCGGAGTGGCTGCCCAGTTTGAGCCGAAGGGACTTCTTCTCATCACACCGTTTGACAGCATTGAGGCAATTGCTCGACGCGTTGCACCATTCCTACCAATACGACTACTACTCAGTGATCCATACCACTCGATTAATCTGGTGTCAGACATTCAATGTCCAACGCTTGTGCTGGCCGCTTCAGATGACGAAATTATTCCTAAAGAAAACACGTTGCGGTTAGTAAAAAAGTTTGATCCAGAAATCGTAACGCTCCAAGTTATTCCAGAAACTGACCATAATTCAATTTCTAATTGCACCCCTTACTGGTCGAGTGTCTGCCACTTCATAAACAATAGTTTTGATACGCCCTAAGAAAATTTTTCTCGGTTTTTAGAGCACGCGAACCAAAACTAAAAAAGAAGATTTTTCGTGTTTTTCAGTAACGGAAACTGATTATCCTTCCTCTGGATCTGTCTTGCTTCTTCTTTGAGGCGTAGATGATTCCTCACGACGGAACACCGCTACAACATCTTCAATAGGAACGACATAAAGAAGATTATCTTGTTCAAAATCTACTGGTATTGAATTCCTTGGATGGAACAAAACTTTGTCATATTTTTCTATCGGAAAGTCTGCGTCTCGTTCGATTTGAAGGCTAACCTCGACAACCCTGCCTGTAATCGTTGGGATTTCCGCCTGATCTGGCAGGACAATACCTCCGCGAGTCTGATTTCTACTCTCGTCTTTTCGAATCAGAACGCGCATGCCTAACGGTTCTACAAAATCATTGCCCCGCATCGATCTACACACCTCTCTTTACGAACACCTTGCCTGATCAACGTCAACAATTTCCACACCGAATCACTGGTAGTTTGACCTGCTAAACGGCATTCGGCTAGGGACGGCTTCAAAGAACGCCAACCAGAACGAAAACTTGTGTATACTGATGCCTAATCGTCGTGATTATAAAGAGGTTTGTGCCCCCACCAATCAACAGCAATGTCATTCCAGCCGCAATCGAACTCCCTTCTTGGTTCTTTCGATGGATCTTGACAGTAAGGATTGTCCTTGGGTTCTCCTGATACTTCCAGAATGCGTAAACATCACAGGCGTGGTGACCTGGTCGTCATTGCGAACAGACTGCCTGTACACCGCACATCTCCCGAGAGTCCATGGGAAACAAGTCCCGGTGGCCTAGTTTCTGCACTGATGCCCATTCTGAGAGAAAATAAAGGGGTATGGATCGGTTGGGCCGGCAGTTCTGAAACGAACTGCAGTCCTTTTGAGCATGATGGACTTTACAACGTTCCTGTCCATCTTTCGAGTGAGGAAGTCCGTGATTACTACGAAGGTTTTTCAAATAGCACGCTCTGGCCGCTTTATCACGATGCATGCCAAACTCCTCAATACGATCGCCAATGGTGGGCCCCCTACGTAGCAATCAATCAACGCTTTGCTGAATACGCTGCCCAAGAAACTGCACCCGATGGTCATGTCCTGGTTCAGGATTACCATCTTCAGCTAGTTCCAGGAATGCTTCGTAAGCTACGTCCAGATGTTCGAATTGGTTTTTTTCTTCACATTCCTTTCCCACCAGTTGAACTTTTTGCGCAATTACCTTGGAGAAAAAGAATTCTTGAAGGCATGCTGGGCGCGGATGTTATCGGTTTCCAAACGCGGCATGGTGCGCAGAATTTTGTTCGACTGGTAAATCGCTACACGCCGCACCGTGGAAGTGGCCAAGCAGTCAACGTTGATGGAAGAAGAGTGCTTGCGAAGGAATACCCAATATCAATTGACTACGATAGGATCGAATCGCTCGCCAACGATCCTAAGATTATTGAGCATGCAAAAGCTATTCGGTCCGATCTTGGGGAAAATCGAACAATCATGCTCGGCGTTGACCGCCTTGACTACACGAAGGGAATTGACCAGCGATTACGTGCGGTATATGAGATTTTCGATAAAGGAAACCATACCGTAGATGACCTTGTGTTGGTTCAAGTGAGTGTTCCGTCTCGTGAAAGTGTTGATGAGTACATTGAAGTACGGGATAGAATTGAAAAACTTGTTGGCCATATTAATGGTGAATTTGGAACTGTAGGGGCAGTGCCCGTACATTACCTTCGAAGAAGTCTTCCGATAGAAGAATTAGTCGCGTATTACTTAGCTGCTGATGTCATGCTTGTAACGCCTTTTCGTGACGGAATGAATCTTGTCGCAAAAG
>Ga0315315_10003662_pt1 | contig 14142 bp, 5 predicted proteins | sample M140m3416metaG_FD_203699 | JGI IMG/M metagenome (GOLD analysis project Ga0315315, IMG submission 203699) | Ammonia-oxidizing marine archaeal communities from Monterey Bay, California, United States - M1 40m 3416 | ecosystem: Environmental > Aquatic > Marine > Intertidal zone | place: USA...
TGGAGCTACGGCGACGGTGCCAAAGAGGCCTCCGGCGGCAGGTGCCGGAGCAGGGGAGGCGCCGCCAAAGAGGCCTCCGGCGGCAGGTGCCGGAGCAGAGGCGCCGCCAAAGAGGCCTCCGGCGGCCGGAGACGGGGCCTTGGCGGGCGTCCCTGGCGGCTGAGGGGTCGCGGCCCCGAAGAGGCCTCCACCTGCCGCCGGCGCTCCCGCTCCCGCTCCCGCCGCAGGGGCGCCGAACCCGAAGGTCGGGGCGGGCACCGCTGCGCCGGGGCGCGGAGGGGTGCCCGCCGCGGGGTTCGTCGTCGCGAAGGTGGACACGGTGTTGGCGCCCCACGTCACCATGGTGTGATGTAGCTACTGTATCTGCTCGCGTTTAGGATTAGATGGATGCCGCAATGTCAATGTTCTCCTCGCCGCTTTTGCGCTGCGCTGCGCCGCGGATGGGTGGGGGGCGGGCCACCTAGCCGTAGCTGGGCAGAAAGGTAGAGGAATAATATCAGAAGCGGGACGTCTCTGGATTCCTGTGGGGGGCTGGTGCGGGCTGGTGCGGGATGTGTGGGCTGTGTGCGTGTTTGTGTACTAGAGTGGTATCCGGTTTTTCCACTCGCATCTCCCATACTTATGGAATTGGGCTTGACCGGATCGGGATCCTCACGTCCTCATGGTATGTTCGTACAGTACGTGACGTACTCTGGGCAAACTATCTAGCTATAGACTACGAGAGCTCCTCGTACTATATAGACTACTAGCTAGAGTAGCTATAGTATGCTAGTAGTCCATGTACTCTAGCTAGTATGCATTCCCTAGTAATACACTACTCTACCACCAGAGTATGCATAATATGCATACTACGAGCTCGTACTAGCTAGTATGCATACTTAGTACTACTATCATACAGTAGAGTAGGACTCGTAGAGAGTATCATACTTACACCACGTGTAGTATCTATCTATCTCTGTACTTGATCGGTGGGTGCCCGCGTGCCCACTGCCCACCCCGCCCCGGGTGCGAGCTCTGGGATATCTATCTCTCCCTCATTCTCTGGGGAACAACTTCCCGGGCGCGCCTGCGGAGACGGAGACCTCTCCAAAGGCCCCACCCGGGTCCATCCCCTCCCCCCCTCCCGTCTCCCGCTGGAACCAGGCCGATTCATTCGAAATGGTCCCTGCGGCCGGGGGGGGGGGGCACCCCCAACCTGCACCCCCCGGGCCCCGCCTGCCCGTTTTCGATCGTCAGGGAGGGAAGGTATGGGATTTCTGCTGACCTCATAGTGACGTCAGTTGTGCGCAGACATGCGAGAGGCAACGTTGGCGATGGAGGCGAACCACGTTTCCTATGCATACTCTAGCTAGTATGCCATAATACTTAGCTAGTATGCATAGATAGTATGCATACGACTCGTAGTACTCTAGTAAGTATGCATAATATACTATGCATACGAGTACGTTTGCGTACTAGCTAGTACTACTACTACTCTAGCTAGTAGTAGTAGTACTATGCATACTAGAGTACGAGTGGTATACAGGTTGGTATGCATAATATGCATACTAGCTAGTACTCTAGCTAGAGCTACTCGTAGTCCAGCTCTACCCCAGCAGAGTACCAATGTGTGCATAATATTATGCATACTACTATACTGTAGTCGATCCGTTGAGAATCGAGCCTGCCCGCCTCGGGCGACCTTTACGTGGCGCGCAGGCGAATTCAAATGCTACTCTAGTAGTATGCATACAGATACCCTCATGTATCAATATGTTTCCTATACACGAAGGTATGGATATGTGTACAGCTATGAGTACTACGCTGGTAGTATATACAGATACTAGCTAGTCTAGTATGCATAGCTGTACGCAGCCAGGCTGTGCTGTGCGCGCTCGTGGAAAGTCGCGAAAAAAGGGATAATCGTGTGCCCGACCGTGGGAAGTGTACCTGGGTCCACGGGACGAAAGGCGGCGCGCGGGTCCAACCGTGTCATCCCGGGCCCCCGACTTTTTGACTTCTGGCACACTGACACACACACTCAACACAACATACATACCACACCCACGGGCGGACTTGACACATGTGTGAGTGAGTGCTCACGACTCGGAGGGTGCATGTACGTATGTGTGCGTGCCGGTCGTTAGCTAATCCCGTGCCGGAGCCGGAATTTGCGAACCACCACACAGAATTTTGAAGTCGCGAACTCCCGCCCTTCTTATCTTATGCGCCAGGCATGTGCATGCATACACGTGTACTGTACCTACATACATGCGCGGGTATTTACGAAGTCCAGTATAATATGCATACTACGAGCTACTATGCATATTATTATTAGTATGCGTACTCTAGTAGTACTGTGTATGCATACTTGATGGTACACACGACGTGCACGGTAGGTGCCCCAAGAATACGCTTCAGTCATGCATGATGTGTGCAACGATACCCTGCCGGGCAAGAACTGAAAGAAAGAAGAATATCAAGTGCGCCACCGACACCGGCGGCAGGGGCGAACAACAACAACAACGACCACACTATACGACGACGACACCGGCGCCGCAACACATCACGTCAGTCTCGCCGCCCGCGCGATATATGCATGAACCGAAACCGGCCCATCCCCCCAATGCGCGCACCGGAACAGAGCACGGACAAACCCTCATGATTTCGGAGCTGGTGCCACTGCCGAACCCGATCAAGACGACCAAAAAGGCAAGGAGCAAGCACGACACAAAGGGCAGGAGCGGCCCGTCCCCCGACAGCGGCGGCGGCAGCGGCGGCATCCGGCGGACGCCCGGAGCAGGCGCGGGGGGCGGCCAGGGGCGGAAGGCGGAAGCGCAGGCGGAAGCGCAGGCGGAAGCGCAGGCGGAAGCGCAGGAGGAGGAGGGGCCCGGCGGGGAAGGCCCGGAGCGACGCCGCCGCAAGGGCTTGCTGGGCGCCTCTCCGGAAATTCCTTCGGCTGAGATGGAGATGGCAGGGCACACCTCGCTCAACGTGGACGCCCCCGACTTCAGGACGCCCGTGCGCCGGGGCGGCGGTAGTGGCGGCGGCGACGACGGCCCTCGGAAGCTCTTCAGCGTCGAGAGGGCCGATGGCGCCTCCGTCGCCTCCCGCCCGCCGCTCCCGCCCTACGGCTACCCCCACCCCCAACCCCTGGAGAGCCCAGCGCTGAGGAGCGTCGAGACGGCCGCGTCGACGCAGCCCCCGCCGTCCCCCCTCGTCAGTCCCGCCAGCGGAGGCGGCAGCGGCGACGGCGGCCAGGTCCAGGGCCAGGGCCAGGGCCTCGGCCTCGGCCTCGGCCTCGGCCTAGGAAGGGGCTTCGGCATGGGACTAGGATCGGACGACCAGGACGGCGGAGGCATCAGCCTCTCCTTGTCGGGCATGTCCGGACCGTTCTCGACCTGGGGCGGCGCGGGGCCTTCCGCCCCAACGGCTGGCGGGGGCCTCCCGCCCCTCCCCGGGCCGGCGGCCGGGACCGGGACCGGGACCGGGGCCGGGGCCGGGGCCGGGGCCGGGGCCGGGGCCGGGGCGACGATCGAGCCCGCGTGGAGAGCCCCGTGGAGCGGGCAGGAGCGGGAAGAGCAGCACCAGCACCAGCACCCGTTCCTTGCCGGCAAAGCGTGGGAGGACGAGGGAGACAGCGCCACCGCCGCCGAGGCGATCGCGCTCCAGCAGAGCCCGGCGGCGGCCCCGACACCGGTCGGTGGAAGGAGGCCGGGCCGGGGCAGACGGAGGGGAGGAGGGGCCGCCGCCGGAGCCGACGGTGCCCTGGACTACACTCAACCCGTCTCGCTGGAGGAGGCCCAGGTCCTGGCCGCGCAGCAGAGGGAGATGCAGGTACAGATGCAGCAGCAGCTGTCGCCGTCGGCCCAGTCCTGGGGAGGGTCCCACGTGCCGCAGTCCCCGGCGGCAGCGGCAGGGGCAGCGTCCCCCCAATCCGGCCCGCAGCAGCCGTCGCAGTACATGCCCCACCTCTACCAGCCGCGGGGCGCCCGGGGCCAGCCGGGGAGCTCGCACCCGCTGCAGCCCCGGCCGACCGGCCACCCGCAGGAGCACGGCCAGCATGCGCACGCGCACGCGCCAGGGGGGCTGACGGCCCTGGGATGGGGCGGAGGCGGAGGCGGAGGCGGATCGCCTGGATCGTCGGCCCCGCCCTCCCCGTCCCGCGGTCCCCTCCAGCAGCCGCAGCCACAGGGTGGTATGGCGCCCAATCCACACCCGAGTCACCACCATCCGCACCATCTCCAGCACCACCCACACCACCAGCAGGGCGCCGGACCGCACCACCGCGGCGGCGAACGGCCTCCGACGCACCAGCGCCACCCCTCAGCTGGCAACCCCAACGCGCCGGCCGCCGCCGGTACCGGGGGGGGGGGAAGCGCGCCCCCCCCCCCCATCAACGCCAACTCCCCCCGCGCCCCGGCCGAGGTGCTCAAAACCCTGCTCCGGAAGAAGGCCTGCCTGTACGAGCCCACCACATCGCACGCCATTGCGACCACCACCTGGCTTGTTGGGCGCAACCTGACGCTGTCCAGGGGGTACTTCACCCGCCAAGCCCTGCAGGCCGGGGTCCACACCGTCGTGGCCAGCAAGATCGTTTCCAAGGCCATTACCCGGACCAAGGTGAATCGCTGCATGCAGATCATCCTCAATTCTTGCTTCCACTACATCATCCCCCGCGTGGACGGGTCAGAGGAGGACGGGACGGCCTTCTCGGCCGAGTTCGGTCGGACCGCCGTTTTAGGGGACGAAGACGCCCTGCTCGGTGGCCTTCCTCTTCCCTGGACAGGCCTCGACGTGCCCAACGAAATTCAGGATTTCGAGGAGGAAGGTGTCGTTGTCGCCGACGCCGACTCCGGGAAGCGTTCATCTGCAGATGGTGGCGGCGAAGGAGGAGGGAACAAGCGCTCCGTACTCCTCTGCTTCAACGAGAACGTCCGCTCGGCACATGACGTGTTCCGTTGCCATAACGAGTTCATCCGAGATGCGGCGAATGGGGCCAATCTCCTCTTGTCAGCCGATGAGTGGAGGTGGTTCTTCTCGGGCATGTCGTCCTTAAGCCCCAGGCTGGATGCCATGTCTGGCTCGCCATTGATTGCCGGTAAGGCCGGGGCACCGAGCACTGTTTCCACCGGCAGCTCGACCGCCAGTGTCAGCCCGGCGTCAATGTCACCTGCGGGCGTGCGTCCCGCGAGTGCCGAATCCGACATGGCATCCATCCAGCCACTTGATCTTGACTCGACAGCTGCTTCGTCGGCACTTTCGTCCTCAATTGCAGCGGCATCTCCGAAGCTTTCTCTCCTGCCTCGTATCGTTGGGACAGAAGACGGCGACGGCATCGCTGGTGGAGGATCCAACCATACCTGTCCTCCTGCGGCACCTGAACCAACCCGTGACGTACTTGGAGAGCTAACTCCTGTTGACCTTGCCAAATTTCGCACGACTTGGTGTTCCAAGCGCTACGAGCACCATCCTTCTGTGTGTAGTTTTGCGCACGTCGAGATGAATGGGGGTTGGTTGCGGCGTGACCCCGTCCTCTTCAAGTACAAGGGAGAAATGTGTCCATACATTGTCCCTGCAGCTCTTGGGTTGCACACCGTTCCCCCTGAGCTCGAGGGCTGCAATGTAAATAGCTGCCCTCGGGGGATGAATTGTCACCTGGCTCACTCAATCGAGGAAGTTGAGTACCACCCTGACAACTACAAGACTATCCTTTGCTCGTCTGTGCTTCGGGGCCAGGACCAGACACTTCCAAGGCAAGCTTGCAAGCTTCGAGATATTTGCCCCCACCTTCATCCCCCAGGCTCCTCTCAGCCTGGCAGACACTACCATCATCATGGTGGTCAAGGACCGGGTCGGCAGTGGGGGCATAGGCGCCAGGGCAGTGGCGACGTTACGGCTTTTGGCCGAGGCCAAACGCCAATCGCTACCTCTCGACTGTCCCAAGAGCATACTGGCGCTCCAATGCTCTATATTCACCCCGCGCCTACCTCCGAATTTGACAGGCACTTACAGCTCCCAGGGCTGCGGGAACTTTTCCGACATAAATGTTCGAGTACCTACAATTTCTATCACTGTGGCCTAACGCAGCGAAAGGATGATTAGCTTTTAATTCCTGCTTTCGCGCGGCTACCCGGGGTTTTTGCTACAATGCAATCTGCACACCAAATTACGGAGGCGAGATAATTCATGGGCGAATTATCGTGGGGAGCACTCCTTCGTGTTCAGTAACTGCTTTACATTATTATACACTATTTTGGGGACGATACTGCTCGACCGCGCATGCCGTTTGCATCGAGTCGATCCATACAGGCGCCGGCAGCAGCATCTTACGATTCCACCGCTTCGTTCCTTTCACATTTTTGTATCGATTCTTCTTCGGAATCCCTTTGTTATTAACAATCAAATGTTATTTATGCATACGACGTACTAGCTAGTACTAGTCTAGTAGGAGTATTCCTCCTGTACACTACGAGTCGTATATCATATTATATGACTAGAGTAGCTACTAGCTAGTAGTATGTATGCATGTGTATATATATATTCAGCTATGGGAAAGTACTAGAGTATGGATATTACGAGCTCGTACACCACGTACGTATGTGTACACAACGAGTCGTATGCATAGTATAACTGCTACTACTAGAGTACGTACAACGTATGCATAATGCGTATGCATACTACCTAGGGAGTACTCTAGTATTAGTAATAAGAGCGTATGCATAGTACTTTGATAAATTACGAGCTCGTAGTATGTGCATACTGTAGGAGTTTGATACTTCGAGCTCGTCTTTTCTGCAGCCATCAGTTTGCCAGTTTGCCATCAGCACACATATTCCTCTTCTACTCCCACCTCATCACATCGGATAGAAACCAGCGGCCGAACAACAATGACATCTCGCTCGAGCCGGGGCCGTGCTGATAAAGCATGCGCCCTCATCCTCGCCATTGCTGTTTACGTCGCCCAACCAGAACCAGTGTCTGCCCTGGCAACACCGCCATTGAGAAGGCCACAGAGACGAGATGCACCGTCCGACAAGTCAAAGAAATGGATCGAGCTGAGGCAGTCTGGGGTAAAATCTAGGCCTGGGAAAAAGGCGCCAAAATGGGAGAAGGAGGGGGACAGTCTGTACCACGCTGTCGTGGCGCAAGCCGATGGGGGTGGGGCCGGTGCGTTCGGTAGTGTCAGCAAGGCGACCAGCATGGACGAGGCGAGGGAGCTGCTGTCCCAAATGCACGGAGAACGAAAAGTACGGAGGAAGGAGTCGGGAGAGCGGAAACTAGAAGAAGGGACGCAGCAGGATCAACCGCCGCCAAAGAAGAAGGGGTATGAAAAGGGACAGAAGAAGAAGGGAGAACCGAACAAATCTTTACCGCCACCTCACATGATATGGGGAGAGCTATCCGTCGGCCCCGTCTTGCGCCAATCTCTCTTATCTGCTTCCCTGCCAGAACCGACTGAAATTCAGTCGGCAGCGTTTCCAGTCATTTCCTCGGGCAAGAATGCTGTCGTGGCCTCGCCGACGGGCACTGGAAAATCTCTTGCATTCCTACTTCCCTTACTGGCAAGCGCCAAGGTTGGGCGCAACGTTCCGTGCAGTATGGTGGTTGTCACCCCAACAGTCGAACTGGCAGCTCAGTTGCAGAGGGAGGTGGACAGGCTTTGGCCTCCAAAAGATAGCGATGATGGCACCCCTCGCTCTGCCATGCACTTGGTAGGATTTGTAAGTGGCGATCGTAATAAAAGCGAAGAGGAAAATGCCGGCGATGCTGAGGACGAGGCTGAAGGAGACCGCTTTCGACTACTTTCCGAGTTAAAGGGTGATCCCATCCTTGCTGGCACGCCACGATCGCTGCGCACTATTCTGAGAGAGGCACGAAGGGCTCTCGAGAACGACAGTGGCGCAGATGGCGATGTCAAGGAGGCGGCATTGTGCATACAACGAAATATGAAGGCGGTGGTGCTAGACGAAGCTGATCGGTTGCTGCGCACCGAAGGCAAGGCTCGAGACGTTGCTGAGGCAAAGCAGCGACGTGAACAAGGGGTGGCTCCCTTGTCCAATACCCAGAAGAAGAAGCTGAAGGCAAAGCGTAAGCCCAAAACTCAGACAGAACAGCTATTTCGGGAATTGCCCGTCCCTGTTGAAACGTTGCAGGTGGTCTGTGCATCAGCCACGGTAGGAAGGACTCTTCGGAGGCAACTCATGGACCTGCTTGGAACAGCAAGTCTTGACAAGACAGCCGAACTCATAACAGGCGAGGGAGATATCAGAACTGGCAAGAACGCCGACCGAAGAAAATCAAGCCTAGTACCGGATACCCTTCACCATATTTATCGACTGATTCCTGGCATCGACAAAAGTATTGGAGACGATGGTCTTGGCGTCACTGTCGCTGCCCTACGAGACACTTTACAACGATTGGATCCACCTTCTCCTGCACTCATCTTCCCGGGCAAGTTAGGGGTTGACAGTGTTCAGAAGGAATTGTACGACTGTGGAGTGAAGAATGTCCTAGGTCTCAGAGATATCCAATTGTGCAAAGAAGGTCCAGCAAGTAGCTGGGAGGATGCGCAATGCTTCGTTGTTGGCGACAAGTTCGGTCGAGGACTTGATATTCCTGGGGTGAAATATGTGTTTCTCCTCTCGCCGCCGTCCAGCGCAGCGGGATATACGCATCTGTCGGGAAGGACAGGACGAAACGGCGAGGACGGTACGGCCATCACTTTCACTCGGCCTCGCGAGGCGCACAAGCTGGTAGCAATCGCCGAAGCCCTCGGTTTAGCTTTTGAGGAGATGCGCTCTGACGTTGGTGGTATCACGGAAAAGACTCTAGATACGGGCAGTGAGTCGATCAACGATGGCGTCAGCCAAGCTTATCCCTGGGCTCTTCTGTCGGAAACCTCTATCAAACGGAAGACTGTTGCCGACTTGAAGGAGTACTTAAATGCTTACGGGTCGCTACCGTCTGGAAAGGTCCTCAAGGCAGATCTACTCGAAGCTGTATACGATTTACATAAGTAAGAACCAAACCATGCTAGCACTTAAGAAGAAACGTCAATGACAATGTCGTCGCCTGTCTGGCCACCGATGCCTGCTACTCTCGCATCGGCAGTAACATCAAGGTTCGGAGCTAGAATCTTGAGGTATCGGTCAAAGTACAAAGACTGCTTCACCAACAAACCAAACTCCCGCGGCAACTTTAATCCATTGTTCTCAGTCACGTCGACAATATCAAGGAGCACTTGGGTCACCTCATTCTCGTCAAAGTCCAAGCTCCCTTGTACGCTGCCATTGCTAGTGGCTGTCACAGTGACATCTGCCTGCACCTGATTCAAATTCATCATGACCTTTTCAATATCCTTGGCAAATTTTGAAATGTCCACCGCCTCATCAGTGGCGCCCATGTTCGCCATGGCCTTCGCCATGCCCTCGTAATCTCCCAGCGCCATGGCCGAGCTCAGCTCGTTTACGGCCTTGAAGGTCTTCTCTCCGACTCTGCCCACTATCCCGAAATCGATGAAACCGACGCGACCGTCCTCGCAAACGAGGAGGTTTCCGGCGTGCACGTCCGCATGGAACCAGGGCATGGTAACTACCGACGTCGTCCAGACATTCAGGGCCGTAATAATGGTTGCCTCAGGATCGCTGGTTATCTTTCCAATTGCGTCCGAATCCAGCATGGACACCCCCCGCAGCCGCTCCATGGTCAGGACCTTCTTCGTCGTGAATTCTCGGTACACCCGCGGCGCGGTGGCCTGCTTGTTCAGCGAGTTCTCGAGAAGGAAGGTGCGGAACTCCTCCAGATTCGTAGCCTCCTTCATGAAATCAAGTTCCTCGAGCATGGATCCGCGGATGTCGCTCGCAATTGCTGAGAGGGAGGTCCGCTCAAAGTCTGGCTGGATGAACTCCAGGATGCGCGACGCGATGAAGATGAAGGAGAGGTCGGCCTTAAGGGACTCGTCAACGCGCGGCTTCTGGACCTTGATGACTACGTCCTCGCCGGTCCGCAGCTTGGCGGAGTGCACCTGCGCGATGCTGGCTGACGCAAGCGGCTCCTTGTCGATCGACGCGAACGTTCTGGATATGGGCCCGATCTCGCTCTCGATGACGCCCTCAATTACCTTCCACTCGATGGGCTCCGTGGCGTCCAGGCACTTCTGGAACTCGGTCACGTACTCGCGCGGGAAGAGCGTGGGGCTGCTGGCTACGAACTGCCCCAGCTTGATGTAAGTGGCCCCCAGCCGCTCGAACATCTTGCGCAGGGCGACGGGGGCGCTGAATTCCTCCCCCCTCCCTCCCCCGGGCTGGACGGGCAGGAAGTCTCGCACGGTCCGCGTCAGGGCGAGGTAGGCCTGGACGGTCCGGGCGGGTCCCGCGCGCGGTCCGGCCTCGACGGTGGCCTGAACGACGTCCCTGATGAGGCTCGCCGTCTCTTCTGGAGTGCGGTCGGCTACCGACTTTTTCAGGCGCCGCGAGCCGGAGCCTTCGCGGGTCCCCAAGGAGGAGGCCATGTCTAGGCCGGTCCGCTGCCGAGGGGAGGACACGCCACGGCCTGCTTCGATGCCAGAGGGAGAGAAGGCCGAGGATGCCGGACAAGATACCAGCGCGAAGGTTGCAGCAGCGGCTGCTGCTAGCATGGCCAGCACGGATCTCGGATGCCTTCCCATTGTTGGTTGTTGGTTGTTCCGACCAGATCTTTCTTCCACAGGGGAGAATGAGCCGAACGTGGATACTACAACTAGCTTGTAGAGTCTAGTAGTTGTTGTAAATGGCACAGTGGCAGAGCGCGATGGAAGAAAGATGAAAATGCCGCATGTGTTTTTGGCCGTCATGCTTCGTCACTACCACGTCCGCGGTTTCTCCATCATTATATAAATATAAATATATATATATATATATGATACAACATACTAGCTACTCTAGAGTAGTAGATTCACGATGTACAAACGACTCCTTAATAGCTCCTCCGAGTTTCTGCCATAGGAAAAGCTACACCTATAGTAGTACTACGAGCGTCGTATTATGCATACTCTAGAGTAGTATGCATATTATGCATATACAATACAGTATGCAAAAAATTGATGAATCCACACATGTTATGCATACATATTACAGTATAATACTCTAGTACACTACGAGTATGGATACATAAATAATAATAACCAAAAAAAGTATCCTCTCCCCATGCCCAAGCCCGTCTACTCGAGCCCCGGGGCCGCGAGGGAGGCGCACGACGGCCTCGCCGACGCCCTGCGGCCATCCCTCCCGGCGCTTCTCTACGGCTCCGGCGACGTCACCCCGCCCGAAACCGACGCCGCCACCGTAGGGCTGCTCTCTCACCTCACGGCCAGCTACGTCGCCGCCCTGGTGGACGCGGCCGTCGAGGCGCACGACATCCTGACCGACGGGGCCGGCGGGATCCTCCCCCCGCCGTACCACTCGCACGGGCGGGTGGGGGAGAGTGGGGGGGGGGGAGGAGGCGGAAGCGGGAGGAAGCGAGGCCGGACGGGCCAAAGCCAAAACCAAAACGGAGGGGCAGAGGCGCCAAATCGGCCCCGAGGGAGGGAGATCGAGCCGGGATCCGTCGAGGACACCTGGGACACCGTCGAAGTTCCCCTCCCCGCGACAAAGAGGGCGCGCGGCCGGGAACGCCCCCCGCCGGCGCTCCCGGTCGCTGGCGCCCCTGCCAACCCCGGCTCCGCCGGAGATCCCGGACCCGTCCCAAGTCCGGTCCCGCCCAGCGGCGAGTGGATGGGCCTGGCGGGGGTGGACCTGTTCGTCCCGCGGCGCCGCGTCCCCTTCGCCTCGGCCCCCAACGCCATAGCATCTAAGTCGTTCATCTTCCCCATCTGCCACGACGCAGGCCTGTACGGGAGGGTGCTGGAGGTCCAGAGCGCGCGGAGGTCCATCGCGCCGCACCTTGTCGATCCCATCCTCGCCGAGCTGGTGCGGACCGAGGGGCGGCAGGTCGTGCGCAACATGGAGGCCGGTCGGGGCCTGGGGGAGGGGGAGGCCATGGTGGGCGCCGGCCTCGGCGGATCGGCCGGCCTGGGCGGGGGCGGGGTGGCCGGCTCCGCCAAGGACAGCAAGGACGACGGCGGGGACGACGACCGGAACGCCTCGGTCGAGAAGGGCGTCCTGGCCTTCCGGAATGGCCCCGGAGACTGCGCCATATGGCCCCTGGGGCTCGAGGACCTCCTTCCCAGCTTCCGGGGAAGGTAGAACAGAATGAGGCTCGCTCCGGATATCGATTGCGAATGTGTTCTTTGTGCTCATGTTTTTTTATGAGGTAGAGTCTAATAATGGAAGTCGACGGCATGGGCAACACCTTCAATTGGATATTATATTATATATATATTTATATATTATGCATACAGTACTATGCATAACAGGTGAGTGTACATCTACTAGCTAGTATGTACTTGGCTTGTGCTACTGCATCTCCCTCAGGAAGTCCAGGGCGACCTCCACGCTCATCCCCTCCTCTCCGCGCAGGCAATCTTCCGCGCGCCCCGGCCTCCCCTCCGTGTAGGCGTTCCAGTCCTCGAGGAAGAACTCGTAATCGAGATGCTCCCGCTCGGCGTCCGTGAAGAGCACGTCGAAGCAGTCGCAGAGAGGCAGGGTTCCGGATTCGCCGTTGCCAATGCCGCCGAGCCGCTCGGCGAACGCCCGGCGGAGGTCGGACTCCCTCACGCGCGTCACCATGGGGTTGCTCCGCTTGAACCAATCGTTGTTGGTCCTGTGGACGTGATCCCTGACGGCGGGGAGATCGAGGCCCGCCGTCCCGCCTTCGCCGGCGCCTGCAGCCGGCCGGCGGCAGACGAAGACGTTGCAAGTTCTCCGGTAGCCGGCGTCTGGATCGAACGTGCCGTCAGACCACGCCGATCGCTGCTGCTGCGGCCCAGCGTCCTCCTCCTCCTCCTCCTCTCCCTCCTCCTCCTCTTTTTCTTCCTTCTCCCCACCCTCTTCTTCCTCTCCCCCCTGACCCGTCCCGCGGCACAGCAGCCGGGCGACCAGGTGCTCGGGCACGTCGACCTCCCTCCGGACCACCTCGCACCGCACCTCCCAGTCGGCACCGGGGCAGTCCCGCAGCAGTGGGAGGATGAAGTCTACGTGGTGGAAGGATACCACGAAGTACGCCCCCCCCGGGCGCAGGGCGCCGTGGGCCAGGGCGAGGAGGCCCGCGGCCGCGTCTTCGGCGCACAGGGCGCAGTCCAGGGTGGACTTGTCGACGACCAGGTCGAACGAGCCCCCCGCAAGTGGGGGCACCTGATCCGGGTCCGCCACCGTCATCGCCATCGTCGTGGTCTGCTCCTGCTCCTGCTCCTGCTCCTGCTCCTGCTCCTGCTCCTGCTCCTGCTCCGCCTGCGGCTGCGGCTGCGGCTGCGGCTGCGGCTGCGGCTGCGGCTGCGGCTGCGGCTGCGGCTGGCCAAAGTCCATCTGCATCCACCTCATGGTACCGCAGGACGGCGGCGCCCCGCCCTGCTTCTGCACCTGCCTACTACTAGTAGTAGTATGCTGCCGCCATTTCCACCTCCGCTCCATGGCGTCCAGGACCTCCCCGTCGATGTCGGCGTTGACGACCTCCGCGTACCCCATCTCCACCGCGAGGCGCTCCCCGAGCGTCGAAGTGCCGCATCCGACGTGGAGGGCCCGGCGAGGCGTGGAGGGGGCAGCGGCAGCATCCGCGCTGCCCCCGTCGCCGTCCTCCGGAAACAGCACCCTCCGGGAGAGGTGGTCCGCGAGGCTGGCCGAGTTGGTCAGCCACTCGAACGGCCGGACCTCCCCTCCTCCTCCATCGGCGGAGGCGGAGGCAATGGACATCTGGACGGAGGCAGGCTGGTCGCTGCTGGGGTTGGATGCGGGGATGCGGGGATGCGGGATGTGGAGTGTGAGGCGTCGTTGTCTCGTCTCGGGGTCTCCGTGTCGTCTGGTCTGTGCCGATTTCTCATGGACAGACAGGAACACGTACTCACGTGGACTCTACTAGCTACGAGCTAGTAGTATCCATACTACGAGCGAATGGATATTAATTACTGGCTAGGAGTACCAGCGGGAGTACGTAGTATCCATACATACATTACTATTTAGTATGCATACTACGTATTATACGACCTAGCAGGCATAATATATACTACTAGCTAGAGTAGCTAGTACTCTA
>Ga0315315_10003664_pt1 | contig 14138 bp, 13 predicted proteins | sample M140m3416metaG_FD_203699 | JGI IMG/M metagenome (GOLD analysis project Ga0315315, IMG submission 203699) | Ammonia-oxidizing marine archaeal communities from Monterey Bay, California, United States - M1 40m 3416 | ecosystem: Environmental > Aquatic > Marine > Intertidal zone | place: USA...
TGCGACATGGGGGCCTGCGCCATTCTGCCCCGCATAATTGGTCAAGGACGGGCAGCTGAGTTGCTTTACACGGGAAGATCCATGTCCGCACAAGAAGGCCTGGCATGGGGCTTTCACAACAAGGTTGTAGAGGCCGCAGAGCTTGGGGTTGAGGCTCAAAATATGGCAGCACGTATCGCAGCGGGACCAAATTTTGGAAATATGATGACAAAAACCATGTTGGCGCAGGAATGGTCTATGTCAATTGAGCAAGCGATTGAGGCAGAAGCACAGGCTCAAGCGATATGCATGCAAACCGCAGACTTTGAGCGTGCCTACAACGCCTTTGTGGCTAAAGAAAAACCAGTTTTTGAGGGTGATTAATGGTAGATAGAACTTTCCTTGCGTGGCCCTTTTTTGATGACAAGCATAAAATCTTGGCGCAGCAGCTTGATGACTGGGCCTCGCAAAATTTGGTTACTATTGATCATTCTGACACCGATCAAGCGTGTCGTAATCTGGTCTCGACACTTGGCGCTGGCGGTTGGTTACAAAATGCTGCCGTTGATCCACAAGGGACTGAACCACTTGATGTGCGAACATTATGTTTAATCCGCGAAACATTAGCCCGCTATGACGGGTTGGCGGATTTTGCCTTTGCGATGCAAGGTCTCGGGACGGGTGCAATATCACTGTTTGGAACAGAGGTGCAGAAGGCTGAATGGTTGCCTTTGGTGCGGTCTGGACAGGTAATTTCAGCGTTTGCTTTGACCGAACCACAATCGGGCTCAGATGTTGCCAACTCTACGATGACGGCCACATTGGACGGCGGCGATTATGTGTTGAACGGCGAAAAAACCTGGATCAGCAATGGCGGGATAGCTGATGTTTACACCGTTTTTGCACGCACAGGCGATGCTCCAGGAGCGCGCGGCCTATCCGCCTTCATTGTTCCTGCAACGACTGCAGGCCTGAGCGTGACTGAACGCCTGGAAACGATTGCACCACATCCCCTCGCAACATTGCAGTTTGAAGACTGCCGTATTCCCGCCAATGCGATGATTTCGTCGAGCGGTGCTGGTTTCAAAATCGCGATGTCTGTGTTGGATGTCTTCCGCTCCACTGTGGCAGCAGCAGCATTGGGATTTGCACGCCGTGCGTTGGATGAGGCGTGTGCACGTGTTACCGCCCGGCATGTGCAAGGTGCGCCATTGGCCGATTTGCAGATGGTGCAGGGACACATCGCGGATATGGCCGTTGATATCGACGCCAGTGCGCTGCTGATTTACCGCGCTGCCTGGACCAAGGACAGCGGTGCACCACGCATCACCCGTGAGGCAGCGATGGCAAAGCTGTTCTCTACAGATCAGGCACAGCGTGTCATAGACAAAGCCGTGCAATTGCATGGTGGTGACGGAGTGCGCTCAGGTGAAACTGTCGAAATGCTATATCGAGAAATCCGGGCTTTACGCATTTATGAGGGTGCCTCTGATGTTCAGCGCGTCATCATCGCCAGGCAAACACTTTCAGATCACGCAGGAGATATCTAATGCTTTGCTCGTCCGCACATACTGATACATTTACGCGTGATAATTTACCACCTGAAGATCAATGGCCAGCCTTTTTGCTAGATGGATTTGACTACCCAGAGATCTTAAATGTAGGTGTTGAATTGACTGACAAAATGGTAGCGCAAGGATTCGGCGATAACACTGCATTAATTGGGAATGGCCGTAAACGAACTTACAAGGAAATGAGCGATTGGACCAATCGGCTCGCACATGTGCTAGTAGATGATCTTGGAGTGAAACCAGGTAATCGTATCCTGATACGCTCTGCCAATAATCCGGCGATGGTAGCGTGCTGGTTGGCCGCGACCAAAGTAGGTGCCGTGGTAGTCAATACAATGCCGATGCTTCGCTCATCCGAGCTTTGCCAGATCGTTGAGTTAGCCAAGGTCACTCAGGCTCTGTGCGACACGCGTCTGATGGATGAGATGGAGGCCTGTGCGGCCGCGTGCGATCAGCAGATACGGGTTTCTGGATTTGATGGGTCATCTAATCACGATGCGGAGCTTGATCGTCTTGCACTTGAGAAGCCTGTCAAATTTGATGCAGTTCGGACAAGTCGCGATGATGTCGCATTATTAGGCTTTACGTCTGGCACCACTGGTACGCCAAAGGCAACCATGCATTTCCACCGTGACCTGATGATCATAGCGGACGGGTACGCCAAAGAAGTGCTGGACGTAACGCCCGAGGATGTCTTCGTAGGCTCACCGCCCTTGGCGTTCACGTTTGGGCTTGGCGGCCTTGCGATTTTCCCGCTACGATTTGGGGCAACAGCGACCTTGTTAGAGACCGCATCGCCCCCAAACATGATCGAGATAATAGAAAAATATAATGCGACCATTTGTTTTACAGCCCCTACTGCCTATCGTGCCATGCTAGCTGCTATGGCAGATGGTGCGAACCTCAGCAGTTTGCGCGCCGCTGTGTCTGCCGGTGAAACGCTGCCAGCCCCTGTTTACGAAGATTGGATTGCGAAAACTGGCAAGCCGATGCTGGACGGTATCGGCGCAACCGAAATGTTGCATATCTTTGTATCAAACCGTTTTAATGATCATAAGCCGGCCTGTACGGGTAAGCCCGTAAAAGGTTATGAAGCTAAGATTATCGGTGAAGATGGCGCAGAACTTGCGCACGGTGAGGTGGGCCGTTTGGCTGTTCGCGGCCCGACGGGATGTCGCTACATGAAGGACGATCGTCAAAGGGCCTACGTTACAGACGGTTGGAACATTACTGGTGATGCCTTTTCGATGGATGCGGATGGTTATTTGTACTTTGCCGCCCGTAACGACGATATGATCGTATCTTCTGGATATAACATCGCAGGCCCAGAAGTTGAGGCGGCTCTATTATCTCATCCCATGGTTGCGGAATGTGCTGTTGTTGGCGCGTCTGACGAAGAGCGCGGAATGATAGTACAGGCCCATGTCGTGCTAACAAACAGTACTACGCCTAGCGATCTGCTTATAAAGCAATTACAAGAACACGTGAAAGCATCAATTGCCCCATATAAATATCCGCGTGATATTCAATTTCGCAAAGCTCTACCCAAGACCGCGACAGGTAAAATCCAAAGATTCCAATTGAAATCATCCTGATTGCATCTTGAATCAAGAATTAGAAAGCGATGAAATCAATTATTTTTCTAATGTAACGCAGGCTCTGAGCAATCAATGATTTAAAAAAGGTGTGATCAAAGAGATCCATACGCAACTTCATTCAACGGGTCGTGACTCTGATTTTTGGTACAATTTTATATCCTGAAAAATAAATTATGGTTTGGTATGTTTCTGATAATCTCTATAAATAATTGCTATGACGTTGCAGGTGTTGAGCGTTCGTTGACAACGCTCGCGTTCAATTCGTTTCAATTCACCCCTTTGCAAAGCGAGCGCTTTAAATGTTTGAAGTAAATCAAAAGGTGTTATTTAGGCATTGCGACCCTGCGGGTATTGTATTTTTCCCCCGCTATTTTGAGATGATGAACGACTGCATTGAGGCGTTCTTTGATGAAGTTCTTGGCTTACCATTTGAACACATGCTTCAAACAGGCGGCGTGCCAACTGCGCAAATCCAAACGCAATTTGTAGCACCATCACGTCATGGGGATTATCTGGCCTTGAAATTGTCGATTATAAGAGTCGGATCAAGTTCTTTGGATTATCGGATGCAGGCGGTCTGCGGCGATCAACTTCGTTTTGATACGTCTGCAACACTCGTAAATGTAAACGCAAAGGGACGTTCATCACCTTGGCCTGACATGATAGGTACTAAATTAATTGAAATTAAGGACATCACGCAATGACACATAAAACAATCCATCCAAAGGGCTGGCTACCGGCCAAAGGATATGCCAACGGGATGTTGACCAAAGACGGCACACTGCATATCGGCGGACAAATTGGTTGGGATGCCAACAAAATTTTCGTGGAAGGTGGCTTTATTGGCCAAATGAGCCAGTGTTTACGAAATATAGCGTCGATTGTTGAAGAAGCGGGAGGGCAAATCAGCGATATCACGCGCCTCACATGGTTTGTGACAGATAAATCCGAATACATCGCCAACCAAGCCGAGGTTGGCCGCGCCTATCGAGACGTTTTGGGAAAGCATTTTCCAGCGATGTCTTTGATTATTGTCAGTGGTTTAGTCGAAGATGAAGCCCTTATCGAAATCGAAGCAACAGCTCATCTCGGATGACAGGAAAATTTTTTATTTACGGTTAGGCTCAGTTTTTATTGGACTTTATGTATTTGCTAAACCGTGAACACTATTAATTTTTCCTCATAGACGCTGTCGTTCGATGGACCTGATGTGTTTGGGTTAGATGTGCGTCGTTTTTTATTTTCAGCCACTCTTACATCTGGCAACTAATTTACTCGGATATAAGCGTAATTTAACGCTGTAGCAAAGCAAACCCACGCCCAGTACGGCATAAACAAATAACTCGATACCTTATCAATCCTAAAGCTAACGATTATAAATACAGTAATGCTCAACCAGAGTATAACGATAATAGCAAATGCACCTTTTAGGTCAAACGCTCCAAAAAATACTGGCGTCCAAAGGGTATTGAGACACATCTGCAAGGCCCATAATCCAAGTGCCATACTCTTTAGGTCACTGCTTCTGACACGACTGATCCTGTAGCCACTGGTAGCAATCATTAAGTAGAGAGTGGTCCAGACTGGGCCAAACAACCATGCAGGAGGTGCAATGCTTGGCGCAACCCAATTGTTAGCATTAAGGTCTCCAACAAACCATATTGCACCTCCAGCTGCTACAAGCGTGCTAGCATAAAACAGAACCCAAACGATGGTACGGTTTCTCACGTGGTGGCTCCTGGCGAGGTTCGGTTATCATTAGAATTATTGGGGCAGCAACTCAAGTTTGTTAAGGCATGTCGCAAAAAAGTTAACAAACCCTCTCAGCAGAATTTAACACTCATGAAGCGCACCAGCTGTTAAGCAATTAATATTTTTTGTATGTCACAAAGTAGGATTTGAAGTGCCTCTAAACCCTCAAAACGACTAAAATTGAGAATTGAGAATTCTACGGAAGAATAAAGTTGTAATATTTTCATTTGCCAAAGTAATAGACCCCTTAAGTATCCATTAAAATGAGGTCATTCCAGCCCAATTATGTTTCTTAATTGCTTATTTGCACTCTCAGCTTGGACCTGACAGAAGATCAGGCATTGATATTAACCCATCTTCCGTCCATTCTATCTACCGAGGGAGGTGCTTTATGTCAGCGTTAGAGCTTAACGACATTTCAAATCGCTATTATACGCTTACAGTCCCTGAAAATATTACTTTCATGTTCAGAAAAGACATTGCACAATGCCTTATTAACCAGCTTTATGTGGTGAAAAATTTTCCCAAGATGCTAAAATCCATAAAAACAGACTCCGCGAGAAGTTTGTCAATTTTTGATTTTGGAGGAGGATAATGGCTTCAAAAACCTGGCAAGGGCATGCCTTTTCCATTAGTCATTCAGACGGCAATGGTACGACCGATGGTGGTTTTACCGGTGGTCTCAGGGCGTTTTTTGAGTATCGAAACCTCGGCATCGACACGGCGACCAAAGGGGCCTACGCAGCAAATGTAATCCGCGCAGTTCCAGGTAGACACGCCGAGGGCGAGTGGCATGTACATGAACTTGATTTTCAAATGATCTATATCCTTCAGGGTTGGGTCATCTTTGAATATGAGGGCGAGGGCGAGATGACCTTTCGATCTGGCTCTGCCGCATTACAACCGCCTGGCATACGTCATCGTGAAATCCGTCATAGTGATGATCTCGAGTTGATTGAAATCACATCACCGGCAAGTTTCACCACAAAAGTCGTCCCCAGCCCAAACAACTCTTGACGAATGTCTGATCTGGAGAATCTTTAGCACCCGGGTAACATCGTTCTAGTTTAACCAAGATCAGGTAACAGGCTGTTTAGAAAGGGCCGTTAATTCAAAATGACGAAGGAAAAAAAGTTTGATGGTAAGGTTGTTCTGATTACCGGGAGTACGCGAGGAATTGGACTGGCTATTGCCAAAGCATTCTCTAATGAGGGTGCATTGATTGGCTTAAATGGTCGAGATCAGCAAGTGGTAGAAGAAACTCGAAAAAATATACCAAACTCCATTTCAGCCACTGGTGATGTTTCTAAAGTATCAGGTTGTAAAAAAGCCGTGCAGTCAGTTTTGGATGCATACGGCAGATTAGATATACTCATTAACAACGCTGGAATTTTTGAAAAACATTCAATTGAAAACACTACTGAAGAACTTTGGGATTCTATCATGAACGCAAATATAAAAAGTGTTCAATTTTGTACTAAAGAGGCATTGCCTGCTTTGCGAAAAGTTAAGGGATCAATAGTAAATATTGCATCAGAATCAGGTTTAAATGGATACCCTTATACGACTGCTTATTGTGCCTCAAAGGGAGCAGTAGTAAATTTAACAAGAGCAATGGCTTTAGAATTGGCTCCTGATGTGCGAGTAAATGCATTATGTCCTGGTGTTGTTGAAACCGATATGACCAGAGCAGGCTTCGCAATAAATGGTGACGAGGAAGAGGGCATTAGAAGGCAACATGAAGCCTACCCACTTCAAAGAATAGGCACACTTGAAGAAGCTGCGGCTGCAACTTTATTTCTGGCCTCAAACGATGCTGGATTCATCAATGGTGCTGCGCTTCCTATGGAAGGCGGAGCAACTGTTGGAAAATGGTGAATGAATTTTTGGATTTTGATTACATCAAAAGGTGCTTTCAGAGCAATTCAAACTGGTCTCCAAGAGAAAAGCATGCCTTTCGTTTACACTACGCCAAGTTGACACTACTCAGGAAGGCTGGCAGTTCAGTCAGACTTGAAATTGACCCGTGGTTTTAGGGTGACGCTCCTGTTTGAAACGGTTTGAAGATAAAAACACGAACGGTAACAAAAAGCTATAAGCTTCGCATTTGGCAAAAATGCAGCATTCCCCTTTCCCGCATTCGAAGCAGTAATTAAAAAATTTGCGTTCAGTTATTCAGCAAATGTCCAGTTTCCTGCTATGATAAGTTGCTAATTAACCGCATCACCGAGCGATAAGAGCGTAGCCTAATGGTTACGATGATATACATTTGTTTAAAGCATTTCACTATTTTCAAAGAAAATTCCACGTTGCCTTTAATTTCATTTGACCAAAGAGCAATGCTTTGGATCGCATAGAAGCAATACGACTATGCTAATAGAAGTTTATAGAGATCAAATCACATTGCCGGCGCATCCGAAATCTATATGCTCAATAAATTAGACCCAGAATGGGGAGCTGCGACATAGTGGCAAACGCATTAAACTTGAATGCTTCGTGACGCGCGCCATATGCATTACCATATCTACTTTGCAACCATCATCGCGAAAGTTGAGTAGCTAAAAAGCTCAGTCCAAACCAACCTGGAGTTACATCATGAAGTCCCTCATTGCTCTTTTAACTGCATTTATCTCGGTAGTTGCAATCTCATCAGCAAACGCAGCAAATATAACGGTCGAAATGTTAAATAAACGTGACGACGGAGCCAAAATGGTTTACTCTGAAGACATCACACGAATTGATGTAGGTGATACCATCACCTGGGTTCCAACTTCCAAAGGCCACAACGTCGAGTTCATCGCTGTACCAGATGGGTTTGACAAACCAAAGAAATCAAAACCCAGCAAAAAAGTTGAAATTAGCTTTAACGTACCCGGCATTTATTATTATTTGTGCACACCACACAAGTCGATGGGCATGATTGGCTTGATAGTAGTCGGTGGCGATACGTCCAACATGAAGGACATCGCTGGCGCAAAAGCAGTAGGCAAGTCTAAGAAGAAATTAGCAGCTTTGCTAAAAGAACTATAACAAAACGTTTAAATATTCAACTTTTGGGGTAGTTTTAGGCTACCCCACTTTGTTTGAGCAACAATTTTTTAATTTTCCGACTTCCAAACTGACTTAAGAATAAAGTGGCTTTAGAGCCTCAGTGGCGTTTTCAGACCAATTCTGGGATTGGGTTAGGGTTGTGTCAGCGAGTGTAACTTGACAGCTCTTAATTATCGATATGCCCAATGACTAGGGCTAATCAATTTGATGGCCTTTCCTAGTATAAGCGTTAGCACACTTCCGTTTGTATTCGCACGCTCATACAGCGTGGCGCACAGGCACGATCAATACTCGGTAGTATGGCTAGGCAGGATCTTAGATAACAGTTCCGGCTGCGCCAGGACACACCATTTGGGTGGACCGAAAGCCAATCATGCACTAACTTTCAAACAGGACCACTCAGGCAAGGCTCCTAAATCATTGTAACGCTGAATAGCATCATGAACGAACTGTTCTGAAAGGGGCTTTATATGTTAGACCTAGATAAACCTCAGATTATAAGTTTGTTTGAATTTAATGCCGCCGTGCAGTGTATCCTCGAAGCATATATAGCGTCAGTACAAGGCAATGTGCAAACAGGAGAAGTAGTGCATCTAGCTTTCCCAGATGAAAATGGCGATTGTCATGTTAAGTCTGGTTATATTACGGGTACCGCCAGCTATGTGATAAAAATAGCATCTGGGTTTTACGATAATCCAGCTAAGGGCTTGCCTTCTTCCAATGGCATGATGCTGGCCTTTTCTGCCACCACAGGAGAAACCCTCGCGATATTAAGGGATGAGGGCTGGCTGACGGATATGCGTACCGCAATCGGTGGCGCTTTGGCGACCCGTGCTCTATCGCGTGCAAATGCGACAGAGGTGTTGATCATCGGTGCCGGAATTCAGGCCCAACTTCAGGCCATATGCCTTGCACAGTTAATGCCAGATAGGTCATTTAATTTTAACATATGGGCACGCAATGCTTCAGCCGCCCAGGTTTTGAAGACAGATCTCAATGCGAAAGGCCATAACGCCATCACGGTCTCCGACTTGGACTTGGCCATCAGCCAGGCAGATATCATTATAACAACGACAAACTCAACCAAGCCTCTGTTTGCAGATGGTTTAGTACGCAAGGGTTGCCATGTGACTGCAATTGGTGCGGACTGCCCAGGCAAGCAAGAGCTCCCTACAAAGCTGGTTACAACCGCATCTTTGCTTGTTTGCGATATGGCAAGCCAATCATTAAACCACGGCGAGTTTCAGAATGCATGCCGCAGCCATGCATCACTCAAAGTCACTGAACTCGGTCACATTCTGTCAGGAGAAAAAATAGGCCGAATGTCGGATCAAGATATCACCATCGTTGATCTCACCGGGATAGCAGCACAGGACATAGCCATAACGCAGGCCATCATTGACGCTGCCGACTGCGAAAAAACCTAATAAAGGAAATAAGATGACTGCCTCCACCGCCGTACTTGAACAAGCCGCTCTCTCAATTGCCGCCCATCGCCGGATCAAAAGCTGGGTAACTTTAACACCATGCATCCCTTCCCGCCTTTCGTTTGACAACGATACGGAGCTCGTGTTCAAGGCGGACAACTTTCAAAAGACCGGGTCGTTTAAATTTCGTGGGGCCATGTCAAAACTGACCTCATTATCGACAGATGTACCCGCAATTACAGCATCCTCTGGCAATCATGGTCTCGCCCTTGCAACAGCAGCGCAGATTACTGGTCACGATCTGACGGTGGTTTTGCCCGAAACTGTGGCACGTGAAAAACTTTCTCGGATCAAAGCTCTTGGAGTTGAGACAATACTGCATTCGAACGATTCCGGATTGGCCGAATTACACGCTCAGAAACTGGCCAAAGAGCAAGGCAAAATCTATTGTTCTCCCTATAACGATCCTCAAGTAATCGCCGGGCAAGGCACTATCGCACTAGAAATGTTGGAGCAACTGCCACGCCTTGATATTGTCTATGTATCGATTGGAGGCGGTGGCTTGATTTCAGGCATTGGGGCAGTGCTCAAGGCGTTTTCTCCATCAACCCGCCTTGTGGGTGTCAGTGCTGTAAATTCTGCGGCATTGGCGGCCAGCATTCGGGCAGGTTATAATGTGGAAGTAACACACAGTAATACCTTGGCAGACGGTTGCGCTGGTGGTGTCGACGAGGGGTCAATCACTCTAGCGTTGGGCAGCGAAGTCATTGATGAATTGATTGATTGCACTGAGGACCAGATCGCTGAGGGTATCCGACATATGGCTTGGGGTGAAAAAATGTTGGTCGAAGGGTCTGCAGGATTGGCACAAGCAGCATGGCAGGTGGATGCTCGCAACCGCACCGGAAAAGTCAGCGCCGTAGTCCTTTGCGGTGCCAACTTCGACCGTGACCGGATCACTCCAGTTATTGGCGCTGCAACATGATTGCACTAAACCAGCCTGGACTGACGTCAGGATATGCGCATTTTCATAATTCTACAAATAAAAGTGCATGGCAATCAGTGCGCCTACCCATCCATTGCCTAAATGGCTCTCAGGGGCCAACAACACTAATTTTGGGCGCAATGCATGGCGATGAATACGAAGGACCCGTCGCGATTAATGCCTTGGCCCATGCCGTTGATACTAACACACTAGTCGGTCGGCTGATCCTTTTACCGGCCCTGAACTTACCAGCGATGATGGCGGGCACCCGGCTAACTCCAGAAGATGGACTTAATTTAAACCGTGTGTTTCCCGGCAATCCATTAGGTAGCCTCACTCAGCGCATTGCTCATTGGCTGAGCACAAAAATGATGCCCCTTTCCGATCACATCGTTGACCTACATTCTGGCGGGCGCACCTTGAACTTCGCACCTAGTATGTTGGTGCCAGAGACGTCATCTCAACTTTCTTTGGCAACAGCCGCAAGCCGATCTTTTGGTGCACCCTTCACAGTGTTAATAAACGAAGATCACTCGCCAATGACTATTGACGCGGTTGCCAAAAACTTAGGAAAAGTCCTCGTTTCATCTGAACTTGGTGGTGCGGGTATGCTGACACGATACACAGCAAACCTGGCGACAGACGGGTTGGCGCGCATGGTTGCTGGCCTCGGGCACCTCCCAATCAAGGGTAACACACCTGCGTCGCAGTTTGTGCGTTTGCCAACGTCGGACAAATTTTTGATTTGTGATGATGATATGATCTTTGTACCTGCCGTCGATCTTGGGGACCCGGTGCGTGAGGGCGATATTCTAGGGCAAGGGTGGTTCCTTGATCGTATAAACACCGAGCCAAAGACCTATTTTGCACCATATGACGGGTGGGTACTTTGCTTTGGCGGACAGGGGCTGTCTCGAAGGGGGGATGTTGTCGCCGTGATTGCCCAAGACGCAAGTTAAGGCTTGATTGAACAATCAAAGACTTTGCCAAAGGAAAAAATTTCCTTTCAAAAATGTATCTATTCTTATAATTTTTATAAGCTATGCTGGATAAGAATAGGATTTTAGAGAATTTCTAATTTTCTTAGACACGACAAGGTCGCCCTATCCATTTCAACTGAGATCATTCAAACGTGTTCCTGAGCCGACTGATAAGTGTTTAGTTCCGCAACAGAAAATCTGATACCCGCGCCAACCCAGCTTTTAATATTTCAGGATTATTCGCATAGCCAATCCTGACGTAGCCTTCCATTTGAAGAGCAGCCCCAGGCGTGAACATCACACCAGTGTTTCGTAATAGTTCTACGCAAAAATCGTATGAGCCCATCTCTAGGTCAAATTTTACCAATGCTGTTGTACCAGATGTGGGTTGCACCCATGAAAGTTTAGGCTCGCCTTCAATCCAAGAAGCGAGATATGACAAGTTACCCCTAGTTATATCGTGCGCACGCTTAAGTAATTTCTGATGACTCTCCAGTCCAATTGTTGCAAAATGATCATCAAGCATTCCGACGCTGATCGTATCATAATCCCTTTGAACCATAACTTTCTCAATCAGATCAATTGGTGCGGCAATCCAACCAAGACGCAGACCAGCAAGACTGTAAGCTTTTGACATTCCTGCGGTACTTATGCCTTTTTCATAGACATCTGCGATCGATGCAGTCATTCCTGCACCCTGCTGGTCAGTACCTCGGTAAACCTCATCGCATAGTAGCCACGCGCCTACGCTCCGGGCAATGACCGCAATCTCGTCCAACATTTTTCGCGGTATCAGAGCACCCGTAGGGTTATTTGGATTAGTAAGAGCTATCAGCTTTGTGCCTTGCACAGTAAGTTTTTGTAGCTCATCAAGATCTGGCAACCACCCTGCCTCTTCATGAAGTCTCAAAAATTCTATGTTAGCTCCGATGCTTTTAGGAATCGAATAATGCTGTTGATAGGTGGGGACAATTGAAATCACATGATCACCTTGTTCAACCAAGGTTTTATGAACTAGCATGTTTGCCCCGATTGTACCGTGAGTGACCACAACATTTAAAGCACTCTGCTTGTTATAAAGAGCGGCTATGGCATTCCTAAGGCGAACAGAGCCTTTAATTTCTCCATAGGTCATTTTTAACGGTAGTAGAGCTGAAAGGTCAGTTTCGTTTTTACCTGCTAATAACAAAAGTTCTTCTATACTAAGGCTTTCAACACATGTTTCAGCCAAGTTCAGCTCACATTTCGTCTCCCATTCGTTCATCCAAGTTTCAACGCCAAATGTATCGATCTTCATTTGTATTACCTTTTTTATATATTTTTTTTGGGGCACTTATTTCCAGAGCTCGTTAGACGAAATCAGATCCCTTTTAATGGCATGACCATGCTTCATATTCTGCTGTCAAAACTAAGAGAACCCGGATCAAATTACTAGCGTAGTCTAAATCTATTCATTCAATAATTGACGTACATCAGCGATAGCAGCGGAACGGTTTAACTCAAAATGGACACGTAATTACAGTTTGCGCAGGTCTCCAAACAAAGTTACCCACAAATGAACCTAAAACTCATATATTAAAAGGCTGCGGTCCTGGACGTACAGCCTAATGATTGGGGTCTTGGGTCCTGCGCCCTGTGGTCTAACTGAAGCGATAAGTCACAGTAACCCCTACCATTGGTTCATTCGTCCTCGTCCTTAGACTATGATATGTCCAGGTGCATGAAACTAAAGCATTTGCACCACACTTGTTGGACGGTAACACTTTATTATTGTAGTGATTACACTAGAGCCAATTTCCTGAAGAAGGCATCAAACACCCCGTGGAGGCACCATTATTCCCATCTAAATATACTATATTTTGACTTAACAGTGGGTTGGACCATTATTTAGGACTATGACCCAAACCACTGTATCAATTGCGAGGTCACCCTCGCTCCTCAACAAACGCGGCAATCAGATATACATAATCACGGTAAGGCGGATTATCTCTGAACTCATCTTGAAGAGGCGAAATGGGTCGTGACTTATCATCCGTAAACTCTAAGAAACCGCCCTACCCTGCTAAAGTCAGTTTCTCCCGACAGTGCCTTGAACACCCCATTGCGGCAATGCCCGCGGCTGTCTGGATGAGAAAATGAAAATGTGACATGTATCCAAAGTCAAATCTATAACTCTTTGGTGCATGAACGGTGACTACACTCAGTGTGGGTATTGGGATTGGGCTAGGCGCGGAAATGATGTCTTCTGACGACACCTAGTGTAATTTTGCGATAATCAGGCAAGAGCGTTCGTTACCAGTCTGCCTGACCCCATCATAGGTATAAAAGATCTTGTCAAAGGGAAGTTAGTTTATAAGGGCAGGATACCGATCTAGCCTTGATCATAATTAATCGTTCCCTATTGCACTTTAAAAACTAAGCGCTCTCATCTTTTCATGCAAATTTTTATAAAACTTCCAATGTCGCAAGGTTACCCTAATTTCTTCATGACGCCATAAAACTAAAGGATTAGATTTTTTATCCTGGCCACTTATTTTGCTTTTCCATTATTTTTTTTAATAAGACACAGTCATCTGTCATTATACCATCAACTTTAAGCTCTATAAGTCTTTGCATCGTTGCAGGGCTATTAATTGTCCAAAAGTGAGTTTTGATCCCTAGTTTACGCGCGTATCGCAACACTTTTTCAGTGATAAGTGAAATACCAAATTGTTTAATGGGTAATTGGATACATTGCGCAGTAAAATTTTGTCTTATTCCAAGTTGAGCGCCAAAATAAAATTTAATCACATTAC
>Ga0315315_10003667_pt1 | contig 14130 bp, 14 predicted proteins | sample M140m3416metaG_FD_203699 | JGI IMG/M metagenome (GOLD analysis project Ga0315315, IMG submission 203699) | Ammonia-oxidizing marine archaeal communities from Monterey Bay, California, United States - M1 40m 3416 | ecosystem: Environmental > Aquatic > Marine > Intertidal zone | place: USA...
TAAATCAGCAAAAAAGGGCTGAATATTTCTTAAAGAAGTTTCACCTGTTGTTGAATATCTATTATGACCAATTGCTGATTTACCTGGTAAATTTTTAATAACCTCACTCTTTGTAAAGTGATCTCCAACTAAACCTTGTCTTTTTTCTGAATGAAAGTTAATCCCATCAAACGAGACAATCCCACACCCTTCTTGCCCTCTATGTTGTAAAGCATGTAGCCCCAAGGCTACTAACGCAGAGGCATCATCATGATTAGAGATACCAAAAATTCCACATTCTTCCCTAAGTTTATCTAAATTATATTTTTTCAATTTTTTCTTTTGTGTCGATAAAATCTTCATCTGATGGAAATTCTTCGATTAAAATATCACTTCCTTTTTTAACTAAACTAAATGAGATTGCATCCTCAGCTGATATACCCCAATTTTGGTATGGATAAAACCAATTAAGTATAGAAAATAAACATACAGAAATCACATATCCTTTAAAAAAACCAAATAATAAGCCAAATGTTTTATCAATTGACCCAACTCCCGTCCAAGTTACTGCTTTACTTAAAGCTTTTCCAGCTAGAATTGTTAAAAATAATGTAAAAACGAATACCGTAACTCCTATGCCAATATTATTTACAAATTCTGATTCGATATATTCACTTACCCAAGGTCTTAATTTCGGTACTAAAATAATTGTTACTATTGTAGAAAAAATCCATTTCATAAATGAAATTAAACTTAAAGAAAAGCCTTTTACGTAACATTGGATAATGCAGTAAATCATTAAAATTCCAACAGCAGAGTCAAAAAAATTTATATTTTCAAAAAATTTTTGAGAAAAATCTATCATTAATTTATTTTTTTTCCTCACCAAAAGGTTTGTAAATTAACAATAATTTCGGGAGCAATGTTAAAACTGAGAACATTGCTAACAACATTGCAACACCTGTAAAAAATCCAAAGTATATGGTTGGTATAAAATTTGATAAAATTAATATTGAAAAACCAAACACTATAGTAACAGAGGTATTAAGGATTGCTACACCAACTGTGCTGTGGCACTTGTCCAAAGTTTGATTATAATTATTTAATTTTTTAAATTCTTCTCTAAATCTGTAAATGTAATGAATGCTATTATCAACTGCTATACCAATAGTTATAGCTGCTATAGTAATAGTCATCATATCAAGAGGCACGCCAAGCAAGCCAATTATTCCAAGAATAAAAAAAGCTGCAATAAAATTCGGCACTACACCTATCGAAGCAAGAATAACATTCCTGAACAAAACCAGAAACATTAAAAATATTCCTAACATAACAATTCCTAAAGTAAGAATTTGAGATTTAAACAGACTCTGTAACAAATTATTAAATAAAATTAATACACCTGCTAATTTATATTCCTCTTTTTCAAGACCTAATTTAATATTTAAATCGGAATTAATCTTTTTTATTAAATCATTTCTTCTTAAATTTTCTAATGAATCTTTTATTCTTACACTTACTCTTGCTTCATCTTTATCGACTGAAATATAAGGTGTTACTATTTCAGTTTTAATAGCTTCTGGAATTTTACTATATAAGACTGCTATTTCTAAACTTTGTAATTCTTTTTTATTTAAATCTTCAGCGACTCTTAGGATTGAGCCAAACGATAAAACCTTTCCAATTTCAGGTAAAGAGTCTAAATAATCATGGACTTTGATAATTTTATCCATTTTGTCCCTAGTAAACCAATATTTAGCCTTATCCTCGTTATTTGTATTCTCCTCTTCCCATTCATCAAATTCATCACTTTCTTCTTTTTTAATCTCCCTTTTTTTAACCGGAAACTTTAAAATTATATTTAGAGGGGTAGTTCCGCCTAATTCATCATCAATTTTTTTCATTCCCTTGTATATTTCTGTCTCTTTATCAAAATAGTTAATAAAACTATTTTCTACCTCTAATTTTGATATTCCAACAACACTAAAAAAAATTATTAAAGATGCAGATCCAAAAATTAATATTTTATTATTTTTTGTAAACGAACCTAACGCAGATGTTATTATTGATTTCTCAGTGTCTTTAATGCCTATCTCATCTTCTTTTGAGAAAACTTCTAATAAAGAAGGGAGCAATAAAAATGTAACTAATAATGAGACGACTAAGCCTAAAGTCATCATCCAACCAAAATCTATAATTGGTTTAATTCCACTGAACACTAAAGATAAAAAGGCACATATTGTTGTTAAAACAGTATAAAGAATTGGAAGCATCATTTTTTTACTTGCTTCAAAAATTATCTCGTTTTTTTTTAATTCAGGAAATTCTTTTCTTAATTGTAAAAATCTTACTGTAACATGAATATTCATCGCCATATTTAATATTAACATCAAAGCAATAAAATTTGAGGAGATAACAGTTACTTTCCACCCGATCAATCCTAAGAGACCAATCATAATAATTACTGAAGTTGCACAACCTAGTAATGGCATTGCTACCCACTTTATATTTCTAAAGATAAACCAAAGTGTAAAGATAATGAAAATAAACACCCCAATTCCAAACACTATTATATCACTTTTAATAAAGCTCATCATATCATCAGCAATCATTGGAATACCACCTAAGTGTATTTTTGCGTTTTCTCCATACTTGCTGATTACGTCTCTTATTTCAGAAATATTTTGATGATTTCTTATGTTGTACAAATTCTTATAATTTTCATATTCTTTAATAAATTTTTTGTAATTTATTTTTTCTTCTTTTGATAAACCAATCTCGATAGATTGATTAAAATATTTATCTTTGACTTTTATATATTCTGCAAGTCTTTCATCTTTTTTAAGATAAACAACAATACCTGAGGTTTTACCATCTTTACTGATAACATAGTCTTTATAAATTGGGCTGTTAATAATTTCATTAAAACCTTTTTTTCTATCTATTTCAGGATATGACAATGTTTTATAGTTTTTTAATCTTTCCATAAGCCCTTCATCAGTGCTTTTTAGAAGTGGAACATCAATTACTGTAACTACACTGTCCACCCAAGTTAGTTTCTCAATTTTTGATTTGAGGAGCTGAAGATTTAAGATTGTTTCTTTTTCAGTAAAACTCGAAACTGGAGAATATGTCAATACAAGAAAATCTTTTGAACCATAGGTATTATTTACCTCTCTTAAATATTTAAGATCAGGATCACCCTCAAGTAAAAGTGCATCAGACGAAGCATCTAAATTAAAATTTTTTGCTTGATAAAGGGAGAAACCAACTAAAATTGCTAAACAAAAAAGTGTAATTTTAGAAAAGTCTATTACTATTTTTTTATAAATATCAGCAAACATGATGATATTTCAGATATATCTTAATTTTTTTAGAACTAAAGGAAAAACACGTTTAATTCTTGCTCAAATCTTTAAATTTTGTGTAAATTCCCTCAAATTCAACTTTGATTGTGCCAGTGGGACCGTGTCTTTGTTTGCCAAGAATTATATCAGCAAGGCCATTAACATCGTTCATTTTAGACTGCCACTCTGCGTGTTCTATTGATCCTAGCTTAGGCTGTTTTCTTTCTAAATAATAAGCCTCTCTGTAAACAAACATTACAACATCAGCATCTTGTTCGATTGAGCCAGACTCTCTCAAATCTGCTAATTGAGGTTGTTTATCGTCTCTTTGTTCTACTGCTCTCGATAATTGAGATAGAGCAAGAATAGGAACTCCAAGCTCTTTTGCTAAAGCTTTCAACCCTTGAGTTATTTCAGAGATTTCTTGCACTCTACCCTCGTTTTTATTTAGGTTTGACCTCATTAATTGAATGTAATCCACAACAACTAAGCTCACTCCAAATAATCTTTTAATTCTTCTAGCTCTATTACTTAAGGTAGCTATTGTTATTGCTGGAGTCTCATCAATAAAAAGAGGCAAATTATATATATTTCTTGATGTTTCAATGTATCTATTGATTTCTTCCTCTGTAACTTTGCCTCTTCTTATATCATCTGATTTTATACGTGCTTGCTCTGATAAAATTCTAGTAGACAATTGCTCAGATGACATCTCTAGAGAAAAAAATGCTACAGAAGATTTTTCTTGTCTATTCATAATAGTTTGAGCTGCGTGATATGCAATGTTTGTTGCCAATGCTGTTTTTCCCATTGATGGTCTTCCAGCTAAAATTATTAAATCAGATTTATGAAGTCCTCCTAGTTTTTCATCAAGATCCGTAAGTCCTGTTGGAACTCCGACAATACCTCTGTCATTTTGCATCGCTTGAGTAGCCATCTCAATGGTTTGATCTAAAGCCTGATTAAATTTCAAAAAGGATTGAGAAAAACTTCCTCTTTCTGCCAAATCAAATAATGATTTTTCAGTGCTTTCAATTATATTTTCTGCACTTTGCTCTTTAGCATTTAGCGTTTCCGATGATAAATTATCTGAAATTAAAACAAGTTCTCTTCGGAGGTACATCTCATGAATTACTTTTGCGTAATCAACAGCTTGTTTAGTGGATCCAGAAAATCTTGTTAATTTTACGAGATATTCTGTACCCCCAACTTCTCCTAACATATTGTCTTTTTCAAAAAAATTTTTTAATGTTATAGGATTAGCAATCATTCCTTTGTTGTTTAACGTCTCAATTACTTCATAAATTTTTGTATGAGCAGGATCATAAAAACTTGTAGGATTTATAATAGTTGAAACTTCATCAATAATATCATTATTTACAAGAATTGAACCTATTAAAGCTTGTTCAGCCTCTAAATTTGAGGGTTGTTTTTTTTCTAAATTATCTGAAATTTTGATATTTTCCACACAGACAATATAAATAGGTAAATGATCAATTAAAGATAAAAGTTACGCACCATTTTTACGAACCTGTGGAAAAGTTACGCTGATTGAACTTTATCTATTTTTATTGATATTTGAGCTGTTACTTCAGAGTGAAAATTTATTTGGACTTTGTATTGACCAATTTTATCTAAACTTTCTTTCAAAACAATTTGAGAAGGTTTAACTTCAACTTTAAATTTTTCAGATATAGCTGTTGAAATTTCTTTTGGTTTAATTGAACCATATAATTCTCCGTTTTCTTTACTTTCTTTATTAAATAAAAAAACTTTATTATTAATAATTTGTGCGGTTTCTCTAAATTTTTTTTTGATTTCTATATTTTTTTTGTTCAATTCATCTTTTTTTTTCGATACATAATCTTGATTTTCTTTACTGTATCTTAAAGCTTTTCCAGTTTTTAAAAGAAAATTCCTACCGTAACCAGGCTTTACATGTACTTTGTCACCAATGTTACCTAAATTCATTATGTTTTCTAAAAGAATTACTTCCATTATATAAGACCTAAAATTTTAGCTTTTTTTATTTCTCTTGTAAGTTTTTTTTGTTTACCACTTGAGACAGATGTAATTTTTGAGGACAAAACTTTGTTATTTTCAGTTATATATTTTCTTAAAAGTGTAACATTTTTATAATCAATAATGGGAGCGTTTTTTATAGATAGAGGGCAGGCTCTATTAAATTTATGCTCTGGTTTCTGAAATAGACTAAGTTTATTTAAAGAATTATTACTTTTTTTTAAAAATTTTTTCCCTTTTCTCTTCATTTATTATCCTTTTTGAAATACTCATTTTTTGTGTCAAGTTTCTTATATTTAACTATAAGGTATCTAATAATGGAATTATCTAATTTTATTTTTTTATTTATTTCACTCAAAGTATCTTTACTCCCTTCAAACTTATAATGAATGTAAAATCCTTTGTTATATTTTTTTATCTTACGAGCTAGGTTCAATAAACCCCATTCTTCAATTTTTATAACTTTACCTGCATTGCTATTAATTATTTCACTATATTTTTCTTTAATTTTATCTAACTCAGCTTTAGCCAAGTCTTGTCTAGTAATTAGTGTATTTTCGTAAAAGGACATAAAAAAGATTATTGTTTATTAGTTGTGTTTCAAGTACATATTATAAAAAAAGTTTTATACTATATTAGTAGTTTATATCAACACTTAATAATAGTTAATAAACGTTAGAAATATGAAGGCTATTCTCTTTCCAGGACAGGGCTCTCAAATCGTAGGCATGGGTTCCGAATTTTTCAATAACTTTAAAATCGTCAAAGATATATTTGAAGAGGCTGACAATAAATTAAACTTTAAAATTTCAAAGTTAATATTAGAAGGCCCAAGCAATGAATTGCAATTGACTAAAAATACTCAACCATCAATACTGGTTGTAAGCTTTGCAATTTTTTCAGTTTTAAAAAAAGAATTTAATTTTGATTTTTCTAAAACTAAATTCTTTGCAGGACATTCGTTAGGAGAATATAGTGCTCTTGTTAGCTCAGAGTCTTTAGATTTTAATGACGCATTATACTTATTACATGAACGAGGAAAGGCTATGCAAGCTGCAGTTCCATTAGGAGAGGGAGACATGATCGCAGTGCTTGGATTAAGAATAGATGAAATAAAGAGTTTAATTGGAGAAGTAGAAATAAGTAAAGCATGTGAAATCGCTAACGATAACGCTGTAGGTCAGACTATAGTAAGTGGCGATAAAAAAAGTATTGATGCTTTAAAAATTATATTAAAAAAAAATTTAAAAAAATTTATACCTTTGAAAGTAAGCGCACCTTTTCATTGTTCTCTCATGAAACCGGCAGCAGAAGCAATGGTTGAAAAAATTAATTCAATAGTTTTTAAAAAACCAGCATATGACATCATTTGTAATGTTACTGCATTACCAGAAAGCGACCCTGAAAAAATTAAAAAATTATTAATAGATCAAATTTGTTCACCTGTAAGATGGAGGGAAAGCATTTTACATATGTCAGAACATCAAATAACAGATTTTATTGAAATTGGTCCTGGTAAAGTTTTAACAGGTATGGTTAAGCGCACAATTAACAATAATAATAGCTTTAGTATAAATTCAATAGATGATATTAAAAAACTAGTTTCATGAATTTAAAAGATAAAAAAGTTATAATAACTGGAGCAACTGGTGGAATAGGGAATGACTTGGTAAAAACATTTACTAAGTTAGGCGCAAAAGTTTTAGCTAGTGGAACAAATGAAGAAAAATTAAATAAATTAAAAGAAACTTTTCAAGATATTGAAGTAAAACAATTTAAATTAGACGAACACAAAAATATTGAATTATTTATTGAGGAGGCGTTTCAAAAACTTAAAGGTTTAGATGTATTGATTAATAACGCAGGTATAACAATGGACAATTTATCAATTAGGATGAATGAAGAGAATTGGAAAAAGGTAATAGATATAAATCTTACTAGCACCTTTTTAATGTGCAAGCATTCAATAAAAAAAATGTTAAAAAATAAATATGGTAAAATAATTAACATAACATCCATTGTTGGACACACTGGAAATCTTGGTCAAGCTAATTACTCAGCTTCAAAAGCAGGTATAGTAGCTTTCTCTAAAAGCCTAGCTTTAGAGTATGCAAAAAAAAATATAAATATTAATTGTGTGTCTCCAGGATTTATTAAAACCAAAATGACCGATAAAATAGATGATGAATTTAAGAAAATATTGATTAGTAAAATTCCTTCTGGAGATTTGGGCACAGGGGAGGATGTTTCCAATTGTGTAGCTTTTCTAGCCTCAGATTTAGCAAACTACATTAATGGTGAGACCATTCACGTTAATGGCGGGATGTATATGTCTTGACAATTCCATTTAATAATCTATTAAGAAAATATCACAAACACAAAAAAGGGAGTCAATGTCGAACGATATAAAAGCTAAAATCAAAAAAATAGTCGCAGACCACCTTGGTATTGATGAAGAAAAAGTTACCGATGAAGCTAGTTTCATAGATGACTTGGGCGCGGACAGTTTAGATACAGTAGAACTTGTTATGGCGTTTGAAGAGGAATTTGGTTCAGAAATATCAGATAGTGAAGCTGAGAAAATTTTAACTGTTGGAGATGCTATTAAGTTTATTGAAAGTAAAACAAATCAATAAATTAGAAATCATTATCAATGAAAGATGATGCAAAAAACATCTTGCTTATCTTGTCTTCCCCATCAGGTGCAGGAAAAACAACTATTACAAAAAAAATTCAACAAAAGTACCAGTCCTTCAAAATTTCGGTATCTCATACAACACGAAAACCTCGTTCAAACGAGGTAGACGGAGTTGATTATAACTTTATTTCTAAAGTAAAATTTGAACAACTCATTAAAGAAGAAAAATTTTATGAACATGCGAAAATTTTTGATAATTATTATGGTACTTTGAAAAAAACAGTCGATGAACTTATTAAAAAAAATGACATTATTTTTGACATTGATTGGCAGGGTACAAAACAGCTATCAAAATTTAAAAATTTAAAGTTAATAAAAATTTACATAATACCCCCAAACAAACAAGAATTAAAAAAAAGGTTAATTAAAAGAAACTTAGACTCAGTATCAGAAGTTGAAAAAAGATTTAAAGCTTTTGATGAAGATGTTAAACATTGGAAAGATTACGATTATATATTAATTAATGAAAATTTGGATAATTGTTATAAACAAGTCGAAAAAATAATATCACTTAACAAGGGAAGACAATTTTAATTTTTCATAAAGTTTAGTAATTTCAAAGTATTTTTCTGACCTTAAATCAGAAGGACGAAGGTTAAGATTTAAATCTTTAAAATAATTTAAATAATTGATATTTTTAAAAATTTTGATTATATTTTTATTAATCATTTTTCTCTTATTAGAAAAAAAAATTGCTGTGATTTTCTCTAAATTTTCAATTTTTTTTATTTTGTTAAATAATTTTTGTTTGGGTTCTAATAACAAAACACTTGAAATAACTTTTGGTTTTGGAGAAAAAGAATTAGGCGACACATCGAATTTTTTACCAATCTGCAATCTGTAATCTGTTAAGATAGATAATCTTCCATATTTAGTTGTTCCAAATGTACCAATAACTTTTTCTGCAACTTCTTTTTGAAACATAAAAATAAGTTTTGAATACTTTGGTGGCCATTTATTTAATTTAATAAATTTTACTAAAATCTGAGAGGAGATATTATAAGGAAGATTGCCAAAAACAATTGTGTCCTTAAGTAATATATCGTCTAAACTAATTTTTAAAATATCTTCATTGATCAAATTAATTTTTTTGATTTGTTTATATTTTTCAATTAACTTAGAATAAAGATTTTTGTCTTTTTCAACTAAAGTTAAAGATTTTGGATTGTGCTTTAAAATTTCTGAAGTTAGAGAACCTTTTCCTGGACCTATTTCAAAAATATTTTGATTTGAAATATTAGTCAAATTAGTAATCTTTTTAATTATATTTTTATCTATTAAAAAGTTCTGCCCTAATGATTTTTTTGAAAATGTCATAATTTTAAATTATTAATAAAATTTATACATTTTGTTAAACTAAGATAATTTGCCTTATTTTTTTTTACAAGACTCTGAGCAGTGCCATGATCAGGAGAAACTCTAATATATTTTAATCCTAAAGTTAAATTAAAAGCGTCATACTTAAATAAGGTTTTAAACGGTGCTAGTACTTGGTCGTGGTACATGCCTAAAACTACATCAAATTTTTTATAGTCATTGATAAAGATAGTGTCAGCAGAAAATGGTCCTGAAATTTTAATATTTTTTTTTTTAAGTCTATTTATAGCCGGAATAATGAATTTTACTTCTTCTGAGTTTTTTCTTAATTCACCATTATGTGGGTTCAATCCTAAAATGCCTATCTTAGGGGTTTTTCTAAAGAGTCTTCTATATCCACGGTTTAATGTTAAAGCTTTTTTTATTATTAATCTAAAATTCAGTTTCTTAGATACTTTACCTATATCAATATGAGTAGTAATCGGAGCTACGGATAAGTTTTTATTGTAAATCAACATTAATTCACTTTTATCATTAATATTGCATTTTCTTGCCAAGTATTCAGTTACGCCAAACTTATTATTTGTTCCCAGCAATTTTTTATCTATTGGACAATTTATAATTCCTTTAACTAATTTTAATTGTGCCAGTTTATGGGCCAGTTTAAAACACTCTATTATATACTTAGAATTATCATTAAAATTAACTTTGAAAGAATTTTTAAATTTTACGGGAACATCTAATATATTCATACTAGAATTACGATAAATTGAATTTATGTTATTAATGACATTTAAATTTATCCTATAATTTAACTTTTTAAATTGAGAAGCTAGTAATTTGTAACTTCCAATAATAATTAGTTTTTTTCTAGTTACTTTATTTAATTTAACCCAAGACTTATAAATTATTTCTGTATTTATACTATTTGGGTCTCCAGAAAGTAGAAGAATTTTTTTTGTCATTTGATCTGTATTAAAGCTTTATTCTTAATTTTAGATAAGTGACTGGACGCGAATAGATTCAAAAGTTCATTCTGTCTATCTGCAATTATTTTTTGTCTTATTTCATCCAGGTTAATATTTTCAATGTTCATTTTTCTTTTATTCAAAAGTTTTAAAAATAAAATCGAATTTGGTTGAATAATTGCCTTAGAAATTGAGTCTACTTTCAATGGTTTAATTATAACTCTTATTTTGTTTGATAAAGATTTTTCACTAATCCATCCTAAATTTCCTCCTTCAAGGGCAGATGATGAAGAGCTAAATTTAATGGCAGTGTTTTCAAACCCGATAACACTTATTTGATTTTTAATTTCATTTACTAATTCATTAACATCTTTATCTTTTTCAATTAAAATCTCTATCTCAGCTAATTTATATTCAATAATATTTTTTTGTTCTTTAATTATTAAATTTAATTCTTTCTCTATCTCACCTTTGTCAATGTTAGCGATTAATTTATTATTATAAATTTTGTATATTAATTTTTGCCAAGCAAAATCAATTTTTGTATTTTCTAAAAATAGTTCAAAATCAATTCCGGAATTATTAAATTCTTTCTTCAAACCGGTAATATTAGTGTTGAATTGAGAAGATAATCTCGAAAGATAATCTCTGACTCTTTGCGTCTCTTCTATTTCTATTTTGAAATTATTTATTTCTTTTTTTTTTAATTTTGAATTAATTAAATACCTCATCGCCTCATTTTTTGTTTTATTGACATTTGATTGATTTAATTCTTGTCCTCCTAAAAAAAGAATAGTTTTAACTCTATTTTTAAGTTCAAATGAACTTATTATTTGATCGTCTATGTTTGCAATAATTTTATTTGATGTTACCGCGTTTGCCTTAGTGAAGGTAGAGAAGTTAAATACGATTAGTATACAAAAAGTTTTGATTATTAATTTCATTTATTGTTTAAACAATGGGGCATTAATATTTGCAAATGGTGTTAACGTAATCTTAAACATCAAAGAATTTTCAGGCTCAAGCTCTGAGTCATTATAAAATTCTCTTCTATAAACTATTCCAGCTCTTAAACAATCGTTCAAATACTCATAACTTAAATCATAGTATTCCCATGAATTTTTTATTAAATCACGTTTGTTTTTGAAAGCGAAAACCCCGCTATCTCCTCTTTGATATTCTATATCAGTTTCAATAAAATCTTTTTCTCCTAAATGTTTTTGTTTTTGTAAGTAATTTACTTTGAACTTTACTGGATTAAAATCAAATGTCGTACCAATTTCATTATAATTTAATTCTTTGTAATTTTGGTCAATTTTGAAACTGTAATCTAAAGTAAAGTTCAAGTTTGTGTCATTTTTAAATTTGTACGATGCTTTGCCTACTACATCTGAAAGTTTTTCGTCCAAACTTGAAGTTGATGGCATGTGTTTATTTTCTTTATTATTTATGACTTGACCTAATGACAAGTTAAACAACTTATCTCTAGAAGTTTTAAACTCATAATCTAATCCAATTGTTGTACTTAAACCATTTTCAAAATTATGATTTTTGTCTATTCTGTGCAAATCAAACAAATTTAAAGAGTTTAGTCTTGTTTTATCATCTAAATGTTTACGCATATGCCCAGGTGCGTACCTTATCAGCATTTTTGGAGTTAAAAGATGGTCCGTGTTATTCAAAGAACTTTTAAATAAATCTATTGAAGTCAAATATCCAAGAGCACCAAAAAATTCAGAGTTTGGCTCATTTTTGAACTCATCTTCATTTTTAGTTTCGTAATTAACATTTCTCAATTTTCCAAGAATCTCACCTTTTAAACCTGATGAATAATAGATATCTCTAAACTTCCAATCAAAATCATTTACAAAAAATTTTGTAAATTTATTTGTATCATAATTTCTCACAGAAACATTTGATTTTAGATCAACATAGCCAAGTTTTTTGCTGCTAAATAAATTTCTATCATAAATTAAATCTGGAAAAATAAATTCATATTTATCATTGTAATCTTCCTTTAAAGATTCAAATGAGCTTATTTGTAAACCCAAAAATGAGTCTTCATTTTCTCTCGAAAAGTTTATTGAATTTTCTAGATAATCAGTTTTATAATCTACTAAATCAGAGTCTATTCTATACAATTTTAAATATTTATCGTGAGTTGTATCTTGAAGCGTTATTTCTAAATTATTTTCAGAGCCACTTAAGCCTTTAAAATTTTTAACAAATTTTGAAAAAAAATGTGACTTGTCTCCAGATTTTTTAGTAGAAGTTGAATTTTTATATCCTTGAGTATACCCCGCATCAACAATTAAGTTAGATTTTTTAAACGCTTGACGATATTCTGTTAAAAATAAAGGATGTACAGTGTCAAAAACCTTAGTTGCAAAAGTAATATCTTTATTTAATCCAAGTGTTTTAAAATATGGAACTGCAAATCCAGCGCCTAAATTTTTAGTATTGGTAAATGAGGGCGGTAAAAAACCTGACCTTCTATCTACAGTCGGATCTGGATGTGACAATTTTGGAAAATAAAAAATAGGAATATCATAAAATTTTATTAATGCATTGTCATAATAAACTGTTTTTTTTGTCTTATCATGCCTCATCTCATTTGCTTGAAAGATCCATGGAGGACATTTATCGTTTTCACGATAATCACAGAGAGTGAAAACACTTTTATTGAAAGAAGTTTTTTGATTTTTTATACTTACGGTGTTAGAAAAAATTCTTGGTTTATTGTTTGCATTAACTTTAAATGCATCATCATTTAGATACGCTTTTACATCAGTTCCAATAATTTCTCTTCTTTTTTCGTCAATATATACTTGCGTAAAATTATAATTGTTATTATTTGCATCAGAAATTTTGATCTTTCCAATAGACTTAAAAAAATTATTATTAGTGGAATATTCAAAATTTTCTAAATAAATTTTATTTTTTTCTAAATCAGTAATAATTGCATTAGAACTTGAGGATATAATTTTTTTTTTATTATCAAAAAGCACGTCTTCCCCCTCAAGAAAAAATCCTTCAGATGTTAATATATTTGTTTTTCCTACAGTTTTTAATAATTGATCGTCTTTGCTGTACTCTGCATACTCTGTTTCTAAAGTATTATTTTTATCATCTTTGGCTAAAACACTATCTTTAAAAATTGATAATTTGCTATTTTTATCAATTGAAATATTTTTAGACTCTATATTTAAATTTTCACATAATAAATTTGTATGTAAAAAAAAAGATATAATACTTATTATTAAAAAATTACTTTTCATTAATTTGCAAAACTCCAATAAAACTAAATAGTCCAATAGCTACAACAGGCACCCACACTGATAACGATAGAGATATTCTATTTGTTTGCCCCAAAGCTAGCGATAAATCCTTAAAATAATAAATAGCAACACAAGCTATTAAACCAACAATTATAAAAGTAAAATTATTAGACTTTTTAAGAGTATTCATTGTTAGAATTGATGCGAGTGCTGTCATAATAAATAAAAAAAATGGTATCGACATCATAGAATTTAAATTTTGATCAAGATAAGTTTTTATATAACCCATTTCCTGTAAATTTTTATAACTTAACAATAAGTCCAAAAAAGACATGGTATCGAAATTTTTATACAAGCTAGTAATTTTTGTGTAATTATATGAAGAAAAAATTGAGTAACTATCTACCTTTTCTTGAAAAATGACCCCATCTTTAAACTTGTAAATTATGACATCTTTTAAAATCCAATTGTTATTTAAAGTATTAGCTGACTTAGCAAAAATCTTTTTTTCAATGTTATAT
>Ga0315315_10003668_pt1 | contig 14129 bp, 10 predicted proteins | sample M140m3416metaG_FD_203699 | JGI IMG/M metagenome (GOLD analysis project Ga0315315, IMG submission 203699) | Ammonia-oxidizing marine archaeal communities from Monterey Bay, California, United States - M1 40m 3416 | ecosystem: Environmental > Aquatic > Marine > Intertidal zone | place: USA...
TCTGTATACATCATGATCTATGCATACGTACTTAGGGGCAAATTTTAGATAAGGTTTTTTAGAAGTGAAAGCTAGCGATGGAAATTACGAGCTCGTAGAGAGTACCTACTAGGAGTACCTAACCCTGATATTTCGTTTCTTTTCGGATCTGATCGAGCTGACCTGCTGCGACATGCGATCAATTGTCGCGATGAGCGTTAATCATCAGAAATCAGCAGCCACGATGGCGCCAATGGGGCGCCATTTCGACGCCATGGTCTATTCCTGTAACCACTTATCTCCCACAACTTCTTTTGTTGTGCTATACTGCCTTCTACTGTCACTAATGTTTGTCGGAGGGCTGTATTTGATACCGACGGAAGTGAAAAATCTCCCCCGATCGCATGAGAGACAAATCAAATGGCGCATTGGTTCGGTCTTGACATCTTGCCTTATATCGACAGTGCTTTACCCCGAGCTATTCTGCGATCAGAAAAATGTTTTCGAAGAAGTCGTGTCAGCCCCAGGGGCCATGTTTTTTATGGGGTGGTTCTGCGTTGCCAGACGCGATCTGGCTGTGCTCGTGCACGTGATGGTCCTTTATCTCGGAGCCATATCAGTATCATTTGCAAAAATTCACGTCGCGACGACTCATACTGTTGGGGCCTACTTTTGCGCTCCGCGGACGCAAAGAATTGGATACGTGGCTGCGTTTCATGATGTTGCTCTGCGACCCACACAGCGCTTTTTCCGTGACTCTGATGCTGCGGAGAAATGGGGGAAGATGAGGGATCTGGTCGTTGCCCCGCTTGCAGAGGAGATTGTTTTTAGAGGCTGCATGATCGCTCCGCTGCTGAGCACAGGAATTGCGCCTGCAGTCGTAGCGTGGATTGCACCGCTCTTCTTTGGCACTGCCCATCTGCACCATGCAATGCTCAAGCTTAGGGATGGATCAAGCCTTACCTTTGTCTTCGTCAACACAATGTTTCAGCTTGCCTACACAACCCTTTTCGGGGCGTATTCGACCCATGCCTTTATTCGGACAGGTTCCCTTGCCGCAGTATTTCTTTGTCATACTTTTTGCAATTTCATGGGGCTCCCAGATCTCAGCTTTTTAAAGCAACATGGCTCACCCCTCTCCTGTGTGTATTGCTTCAGGCATAAAATCTTGACGGCGTATGTTGTGGGTGTGGTTTTGTTTGGGTTTGGTTTTACTTGTGGATCTCGAAACATCTTTTATAACTTTTGCTTGCTACCGGATGAGAGCATTTTTAAATTTTAAACTTATTGTAGGATAAAAGATCTACATGAGTTGTTTGTTCGCCAATCGCGAAGGAAGAACGGTCAGAAGCATGTCTTTGATGTCCTCGCGCTTGAAACCTTGCAAATTGACTTCCTCGTCGGCAGCCTCGGTCCCCTTGGAGGCGTCTTCTATTTCTTTGTAAAAATATATTGTGGGCGAAGAATACATTGATCGGAACATGCCCATGAAGTTGCCATAACCCTTCATAGTTCTATGATCTTCCTGTTTCTGCTCAATTAAGAAAGCTTCATTTCCTTTCTCTTTCATGACGTCCTCTTTGTCCTCCTTCAGGAAGTTCTGTATTTCGTCATAATTCTTCAATATATCTGGGTCGTATTTCAAGACCGCAATCTGATACCGACCAACGAAAGAACCTGTCACTGCGTCCGGGTTGATCACCGGGTTGGGGCGGAAAGTCTGGCAGCACTTGAGGCAATCGTCGACGAACGAGGCAAGGGGAGCGGAGCCATCTCCAGATTTCGCACTCAGCAGGGAACACGTATCACACGATAAGTTGGATGGATCGAAGCCCCAATCGTTACATTCTGATATTGAAACAATATTTGATCCGGTCGGCGCTAACGATGGGTCCGCGTCAGTACTGGCAGTATTTTCAGCGGATGAGCCTGACGCAAGAAGGAGCCCCTGGATCAGAAGCTTCGCGCCATTATTACCATCCAAGCACTTCATATTAGCGAAGTAGAAAGAAATCTACGCTTCAATCCCAACAATATGATTTTCGAACTCGGCTGCCTGTTTTTAGTCGTTAGAAGTCGATAATGAGATCATGAGATTAGGAGGGGTGAGCCGGAGGCTGGATTCGGCTGGGCGGGCGGTGGGCGGCGGGAGTCGGCTGGGAAGGAGGAAAGCTAGTAGATCTACTCTAGTGGTACTTAGACTGGACGAGGGAGCGAGCTTCGTACCAGCTAGAGTACATCTTACACATTATGACGATAAAGATGAGAGGTTTCTCGACTATCCCCTAATGTTGAAAAGTCATATTTTTGCCCATCGTATCGTAAACGGAGGACTTCCTAGTTAATTTTTCTTCGCCCAACTGTGAAGGCCGTCGAAGGTCCCTTCAAAACATATGGGCCGATGGGCCTTCATCGTATATGCATGCATAATATAGACAAATGAATAGAAACGCTTCGGTACACACATAAAATATCTTTATTTATTTCTAGATCCAACCAAGTCTTTCATCCTTGTCCCCAGGAAGTTAGTTCAATGCGCCGAGATATTTGTCTACTGCGCAGTGTCAGCATCTTGCCACCAACGCCTCTTGAGCAACTCTTCATCGCACGGCTGATACCACGACGGATAGGACTTGCCGGGAGACAACCTGTAATCGTAAAAAAGCTCTTCATTGGAAATATCCCGCGAGGCCATGAGGCCAAAGCCATGCATCGCGATGGTGTCACGATCCATCGCCTTTGGTCCCAGCAACATAGGTTCTCGCGCATACGTATTGGGAACATAGCGATCTAATCCTGCCGATTTCAGGCCCATCTTGTCAGTAAAATTAATCATGACGGTCCTGCAATTCGGTTGAACGCCCTTTTCAGGATGGTTGGTAATGTGTCCAATAGCAAAGGGATTGGAGTTCGCATTGTTCAATACAGTGTATGGTGCCTTTCTAGAATCAATCAAGATATCATCATAGCGCATTGATAGATGAAAGTTGTCATCATCTTTGAATACTGCTGTGCTGAATGCTATATTGGACAAGTATTCTTTTGGCCAAACTTGTCCAGGAAAGAATGCTAGTAATGAGCCTGCCATTACCTTGCCATCGACAAAGACACCTCTTCCAGCTTCGGGAATCGTACTTTTTAGCGAAAGGATGGAAAATCCGAGGCGCTCTCGAATGATCGCAGCTTTGGCGAGATTGATCATTTGATAGTGCCGAATTGCAGCATTTGTCTCGTCGTCGGCATTGCCAGGATAATAACCAAAATTATCGGAATGAGCAGCGTCGCTTGACCCTGATGGATCATCCTCTCCGATCGCATCCAACCATCCCTTTGATGACATTAAAGTGCTAAGAGCACCGCTTTTCATATCAAAGAATGGGCGAGGGTTTGAAGCGTTTGAAGCAAGTTCAGATGTGAGCGTAGACTCAATAGAGGTTGCTTCCGACAATTGTTTTTGAACGGATTCGTATTCCTCCATCAGTATCGAACGGAACTTGTTGTCGACAACTTTCGAGTGGACCTTGACATCCACATTGCCATTCGCCAAGGTTGGAAAAGAAGAGCCGACATCGACATCCCGAAAAGTTTCAAATATCCGAATTACCTCGGGCGCCAAAATATTTTGCAGCTCGAAACGGAGCCCAACTACTGGCGCTGTGTCAACCCCAACGGACTGCATCTTGGAACAGGCTTCGTCGACTAGACTTTCCACCTCCTGTCGAGTTTCCGTGCCGCTCAAACGGGTCCCGCTTTGACTGCCTTGCCGTAGTGAACGATGCATTGCCGACAAAATGGACATGTAGAGGTCTTCACGCTCTTGGAGTTCGCGAGGGGTCTCCTTCCGGAAGATTGTCTTCACAAAACCGCGAAGAGTACTCAAGATACCACCTTGATGAGACATGAGAAAGTGGCACTGGCACACTAGAGTGTAGCGTGTAGTGTGCAATGTGGTGCAGTGTGCAGTGTGGTCGTCGATTGTAGCCGCGAGCCATGAGGACAAGAGCCGCTTAATAAATTTGGCTTGTTTTCTTGATATTGAGTTCGAGAAGTCGGAGCAGGGCGATGTCAGTTGGTTTTGTCGAGCTGACGGCTGAAATGGAAGGAGCGAGAGGAAACCTGTATCCATGACAAAAGCTACATGCGTACTAAGTACTCCTACTAGCTAGTATTTTAGTATCGTACTACTATGCATATGCATAAAGCATGCATAGTATGTGCATACTATCATATTTTTTACTGGCTACAGTAGCACGAGCTCGTAGTAGATCTACAGTTCGTCTAGAGTATGCATGTAATGTATACGAATCGTACGTACTCTAGAGAGTATACAACATACTCTCGTACTATGCAAACGAGCTCGTATGTAGCTAGCTAGTCCTCATGCATACAACATGACACGTATGAATTATTTTATTTTTTACGATCTCGTACCGTAGGTTGTGGCTTTTAACGACTTCGTTACTCCTGCCCGACAAATAAATATCAGGAGAGCGGCGAGAAGTGGTTCTGTCCCCACCTATATCTGCCTGACGTTGCTCTCGTAGTGAACGAAAGATAGGGTCCATATATATACGTTGGTACGGGCAACCATGTCGGCGTACTCCCAATACTCATACTCTCAGTACCAGACCCAGTCGCAGCAACTGCAGCAGCAGAATGCCGCATCCGCCACCCCCTCGATGACATGGAATGGCGTGCAGTGGGTGGCTGCTGTCCCCTCGGCTGCGGTGGCGACAGTGGGGGGGGGGGCACCGCCTGCTCCTCAGGCTCCTCCGGGCCACACGATCCCCCCACCCACGTCCACTCCAACCGCATTTGTCACGGCCTATTCCCTTTTCTACCAGGAGTGGAAGAACCAGTCGCAGCAGCAGGCTCAATTAGCTGCGACGCTGCCCCCCGGCGAGCGTCAGGAGGAGGCAAGGCGCCGGGCACAATGGGCAGAGTACTATGCCGACCAAAGCTCAAGAGCGGCACACTACTATCAGAGCCAGCCGCAAGAGCAGCCGCAGCTGCAGCAGCAATATCAACAGCAGCAACAATACTCACAGCCGCAGCAATATCCATCACAAACTCAACAGCAGGGTTTTCGTCAGACGTCTGTCGAGCCGGCCCGGGGTCTAATCCCTGCCCCCGGTGCTGCTTCGGGGGCTGTTCCTACCCCACCGGATGCCATGAAGCGGTTCGTGCACCGATGCCTCGCACAGGCCCGGTCGGAGAACGAGAAGAAGCAAATTCAGGCCGCTGTGGAGGCGGTCATTGGTGCCAAAATCCGCGAGGGGGCACTGCAGACAACAGATTGGGACCGGCTAGAGAGTGTCAATATTCCAGGAAGGAGCATCTCACAACCCCATCAGTTCGAGCGTATGGAGGTTAATGGGGTTTCCCAAAAGACGCCTAGATCGGACATAACCAGTCAATACGTTAGTCAATACGGTTCGCGTGGAGGCAGGGACGTTTACGATGCTCCCTTTAGCGATGGAAGTGATAGATACACCGACAGAAGTGTGAATGCGAACAGTTATTACGGGCCGTCCGTTGGTGACGCGACCTTTGGAAAAACCCAGGACGACTTTGTCGAGCTCCCCAAAAGGCAGAAGAAAAGGAAGAGGAAGACGGGGATGCAGGCGAATAGGGATTTGGAGGACAACGGCTTCGCCAGGTCCAATGACACCCTTTTGGCTCGAGCCTCTCGCTTCTCTGGTTCAGGGGGCATCGAGGACGCCGCGCACTCCTCGAACCAGTCAGAATTGGCCAATATTGATCGTTACTCTGGCAGGGCAGTAATTGGCGGCACAAGAAAATTGGACGAGACGGATTACGAGAACATGACCGTGAAGGGAACAAGCGTGGTTCTCGAAAAAGGCTATTTAAGATTGACGGCACCACCAAGACCCGAGCTTGTAAGACCCGAATCTATCCTTCGACAGCATCTGATCAACCTCAAGCAGCTTTGGATACTACCAGAGGACCAGAGGAAGCCCAAGCGCGACTACGAGTGGTTCTGCTCCCAGTTCAAGGCTCTGCGACAAGATTTGACGGTCCAGCGCATCTTTAATCCTCTCACAATCGATGTTTACGAGACACACGCTCGGATTGCGCTGGAGCAGGGCGATATCAACGAATTCAACCAGTGCCAGACGCAGCTTAAGGAGCTTTATGTCGACCTTTCTAACCCAGTTCGGAAGCAGACAAAGCAGCAAAGCGGGAAAGAAAAAGGGGCCAGAAGTGTTGGTCTCGAGAACGAGATGGAATTCATTGCTTACCGCATTCTCTATTACATTTTCCTTACTACCAACAAAAAATACCAGGGCGGATCATCCGATCTCTTAAAAATATTGCTCTCTCTTTCAGCGAAGCAGCGTGACGACCCTGCCGTTGTCCATGCACTCAAGGTGCGCGTTGCCGTCGCTGAATTTGATTACCACACCTTCTTCAGACTGCAGGGAGACTGTCCCAACTTGGGTGCTTATCTCATGGATTATCTCATTCCGTGGGTCCGGCAGAACGCGCTTCAGAGGATTCATAAGGCATTCCGACCATCAGTTGATGTGACATTTGTCCTTTCGAAACTGGGGTATGATAGATCCGACGCCGAAGAAATGAATGAAGGTCGGGCTTGGCTCGTGAGCTGCGGATGCAAGTTGAGCAATGACGGAGTTTCCTTTCTCACCAAGGACAGTGTCCTAAAGGAAAGCGACATCCTCGACAAAAAGAGTTCTCTAATTTGAACAGCTTTTCCCCGGGATAACAGCATGCGACAATATCGCGCATCGACTTTCACAAATCTATTTCTTCTCCTTTTCCACTCTTTCGCAGGTGTGTGCCATCGGCAATCTAGCTAGCGACAATTGCTAGAGAGATACGTTTTGCTATTTAGTACGAGCTCATAGTACAGTAGTAGCAGCTTTGATTTGCAATTTGAAGTTAAAGTATGCATGATATGAGGGATTCGATAAGTGAAGATCAGCTCAACCTCTCGAATAGCTACTACGAGTAGAGTAGTAGTACTAGTAGAGTACATTTACTAGCTAGTAGGTAAGAAACCAGTCAAATTTTTGCCGTAATTTGCAGTCTATATTTCTATAATCTATCTACTAATAGTGTACTGCGTACGCGGTCGAAACTGCCCTGGCTGCCTACGTAAATGCAAGTGCCTACGATGGTAGGTGGCATAACAGAGATATCCTTTCCAAATTCATTTCTGGCTGTCGCTGACACCATATCTCCCATGCTCCCGATCCTGACTTAGTTGGCCTGCTGGCCTGTCTTCCAAACGTTTTCAAGCCGACAGTAGCAAGCTCTGCAACTCTTGCATCGCAATCAAAGCGAATTAGACCACGCTCACGATTGGTGATAATGCTATTCCTAAGTCCAAGCAGAAAGGACGATTCCAATTGAAGAAGGAGAAGAGCTGCAGCGTCCAAATCAGCTAAGGACTTGGCGGTGTCTGGACGTTTCAAGGTGGAAACTACTGTCATGTTTAGCTCTGGCTGCTGTCGAGACTTCAAGTCGTTTAAATTCAACACCTGCTGCATCGCCCTCAAGGATATCTTATCACCTTCCACCCGCTGGATCGATGCATATTTACTACTTGTCGAGCTACCACGATGCTTCCTGTGGCAAAGGCCCAGGTTTGGAAGGGATTTTATGCAGCAAAAATCATGCTTCAAAAGGCGTACCCACAAATCATAGTCCTCCGCATGCGTTATGGTCTCGTCGTAGCCACCGACTTCCTCGATTGCTGATCTTCGAAACATTACAGATGGATGCGACAAAGAGCACGAAAATAGCATGGCCCATGCAACAAACCCAGGGTCCGATGAAGGAAGAGAGATCCTCATAACGTGCACATCGGGTGTAGCTGAATTGTCTGCGAATGCGAAAGGGAGGGCGAATGCCGCCGTATCCTTACCTTCCCTCATACTTTCTCCAAAAATCAAACTCGCCGTTCCAATCACCTTCAGCCCCGATTGGTACCGAAGCGCATTCAATTGGTTTAAGAGTCTTCCAGGGAAGGACACGTCATCCGCATCCATTCGAGCGACGATGTCTGACTTGCAAAATTTGAGTCCATGATTCAAGGCCGCCGCAACTCCCTCTCCTTCTGATTTAATAACTTCAATGGATACTTTTATTGTGTTGTAACCGTGGTCCTCTGCGTGGGAGCTAAAACCCGGCGCTGATAGATCCAATTGTGAGTATGAGAGGCTCAAGTCCTGTGCGACGCGAATCATTTGTTCAATGCTCCCATCTCTGCACCTGTCGTTGACGAGCACAATCTGCATCGGTGAGAGCTTCAGGGACTGTGTGGTCTCGTGGCTTCCTTGCCACTCCTTGATCAGCTGCATTACAATGGACCTCATTGCACATGCGGCATGTTCGGGAGGTCCCTTGTGCACTGGCAAAAGAACGCTGATCGCAGGTTTGGAGGGGGTGCGGCCTTCTTCGTGTATCGGTCCGTGGCCGTTGGAAGAAAGTAGAAGGTCTCCAATGTGGGAAGAGTTGTAATGAGCGGATCGATATGCGTCGATATCAAGGTCTATGCCGTCCGACCGATATTCCTCCAGACTTGCAACGTCTTTGCCATCGCGGCACTCGTGTCTCAGCGCCAGGGGGGCTTGACAAACGTCTTGAACTCTGTTGATGGCAAGAATCGTGAGGAAAGGTTGGGTTGGGCAGGCATTTAGGCGGCAACTTCGAACAATGGATGGAAGCTCGTGTTCACCCCCCCCTCCACCTGTGGCTTCCTCCGCCTCTCTTATGGCAGCGTTGCCGCTAATCTCCAGCCGGTTGGGGTGGGAGTAGCCAAACTTCGATCCGCCTTCTGCACTTCGGATCCAATCCACTACTGCCACAACATGACTATGTCGGTAGATACCGCCGCTGAGATCGAACGGATACCCCCAATCGGCGCGACCAGCCTTTCGATCGAAGACGTAGGCTGCTCCTCCTCCGTCGCCTGCGGTCGATGCGACCAAACGCATTGAGTCTCGAGGGGGTGGACAGGGCACATCCAGGGTCTGGCACCAGCTGACGGCAGGGTGGAGCCGTGCCAAGAAAGCGAGGACAGTCGGCTCGGCGGCCAGGCAACCTGCCGCACACGAGAGAACGTTCCCGAGGGGCTCCAGGAGGAGGCAGTCGTCGGTGAGGAAGACGATGAGGCCATCGGATGTACCGGGAGGAGAATCCGGCGGCATCTTGAGGGCGCCCTCTAGGAGCTGGCCGAATGGCCGACGGCCGTCGTCCTCCTCGCGTAAGAATCGCAAGCAGATGCATTTCGCCGCAAATTCCCTTTCCACGGCCCGATACCCCTCCGCAAACGGCTCCTCGACGCCAACGATTACTGTGATATCGAACTGGATCGTTGACGACGCCGATGCCGATGCCGATGCCGATGCCGATGCCGATGGAAACGGGCTCAGCCGCATTGAACGCAGGAGCTGCCTAAGTTGCCACGGCCGGTCCTTGCTGAAGATTATGACGGACGCGCGTTTGTAACAGGGCGTGGATGTTGCGCTTTGCGGAAATTTCTCGTCGTCGTTTTTTTTGCCGTCGATCACGACGACATGATCGTATTCGGCGACAGATGATGCAGGAGTTTCACATGGTCCAAGGAAGGACGCAACTAGGTCGAGCAGCGCAGTGGGGGTGTCCCCCTCCATAGATGGCTTACTTGTTGTATTGTCGGTTGTATGGTGCCTCTTTCGTTGTTGGCCGCTGCGCTGCCGGCTGTTTCCTTGTGTCCTGTCGTGATTGAGGTTGGGTCTTCGAACCTTTAAACATGATTTTAGACGAAACTTTTCCCGCTGGGCATTTGGTGCTACAAATTTTTCTACAGCCTATAGTATGTGTAGGATTTCTTAGGGTGTCATACAGCGCGAAGGGCTCCAGCGCCTGTGCCACAGCCAAGAAAGGTCCAGTATTGAAGGCGAAAGAAGGACGCGAGAAGAAAATAATGGTTCCAGCATCTCGTCGATGAAAGCGGCTGTCACAGGTTCCACTCGGTTTACGAGCTCGTACTAGGCATCGTAATAGCTAGTATGCATACAGTGACTAATACTAGCTAGTACTAATACCCGCCCCGGTGTATTATCCATACTCTAGACTACTCTACGAGCTCGTAGAAAATAAAATCCACGGCATTTTTTTATTTTTGAAGTTATAGATTTGCCGCAATTGCTCCTGCGGATGCAGCCAAGATTGAAGACACGACGGCAACTTTACCAAACGTGCCCATTCTTTCGTCCTTGTTACTAACCATTCCCCATCGCTTCTCCCAGTAGTCTCTCCTAACCTTGTCGTTGGTGTCGTGAACACTATCAATAATACCCATCTTCTTACTCATGTCGTACACTTCAGACAGCTTCTTTCCCATACCAATCGCCGCCTGCGGATCAGGATGAATATAACTAGGGAAAAACTTGTGCAGAAAGTTACGCACCCCTCCCTCAACCAAATAGCGAACTTGCTGGCGCGTGTTGAACGAAAAGAGATAGAAGGCGAGATCGGTCAAGGCCTGGCCTTCCTTGACCCGCTCCTCGCTGAAGGCAGGCAGGAAAGCTTTCGGGTTGTCAGCACCGTGCTCTTCGATAAGGCGGCTGAGGACCGACGCGTCAGCGAGCGCCGTGTTCATTCCCATGCCGATCGATGGGGAGGTGGCATGAGCGGCGTCGCCAAGGATGAGACAACTCAATTTGGAACTATGGTAGGTGTTGCAGTGCACCTGTCCCGTATTGTTCCAGTTTTGCGAACACCACTGCTCGGCGAAATCGTCGTAGTCGACTAGCTCGTAGGCCTTGAAGTGCTCCTTGACGTATTTTGCGACGACCTTAGGATCCTCGCTCATCAGCTCGTTGTCGCAGGGTTCGTGAAGCTGGTAGCCGAAAGTCAAACAGAGCATATCCCCCTTCTCGGGAAGGGCGATACCGTTCAAGTTCGGCATGGACTGGGGGAGTACTGTCATCTGGCCCGCGCCGACGGCCGCAGGACGACGAACGTGAACTGCCTTGAAATTGTTAAAGATATCGTCTACCCTGCACTCGAAATCGCGGTGGTTTAACAAAATGGCGTTGCGAACCACAGAACGGATTCCATCGGCACCAATGAGAAGGTCGTACCCGAGGTATTCCTCCTCCTCGGAGTGCTCGTTGCGGACGAGAACGCGTTGCTGCCTCTCGTCAACGTAAAGGGCGCGGGAACCATACCGAGGCTGGTACCTGCCCGTCCCAACGCTGAATTCGTCGCCAATGAACTTCGCAAGGGCGGCGACGACGTAGTTCCGATCGACGAGATAGCCCTCTGCACCAGCCTTAATCTCCTCTGGGACGTCATTCAAATTCTGTTTCATCTCCTTGGTGCCAAGGTAGACTGAGAAGGCATCCAACGGAACGCCTATGCGCGCCACGTAGTCCCACAGGCCGGGCACCTCGCGAATGGCCGAAATTCCATGGTTGGCAAGACCAATCATCCAGGACCGATGAGAGGCCAGGTCGTCGACCGCGGCGTAGTCGCGACCGGGGTCGACGATTGTGACATGGTAGTCGCCACGCCGGAGGAGGTGGATGGCGGCGAGGAGGCCGCCGGGTCCAGCGCCGACGACGATGGCCCGCTTCGGGTCGGTGATAGGTCGTGTTGCTCCGAGGCACATAGCTTTGCTACAGAGTGTGTCAAAGGTCCGTTTGGTCGCTTTTTGGTGTCGAGAACTCAGCGAGGCAGTCGGGAGTTTATTGAATCGAAGAGGTGTTCTCTGGAAAGAAGAAATATTGCCATACAAAATTTGCAACGCCGCGAATATCCGTAGCAAGTGACACGAGCTATTTCATACAAGCTCGTACGAGTAATATGCATATATACTAGCTCGTAGTACTAATAATATGGTTAGCAATATACTCTTTTTTTTCTTTTTTTATGATGAGTCATCCGAATTCCTGACTGTACAGAATTTTAAAACTTTGATACAAGAGTTCGAGTCATCATGTTCGCGCCGAAAACTTTGCGAGCCAGCCACAGCCGAGCGAGACGCGCAAAGCGCGGAGCAGCATAATATTATGTTTGATTCGATATGAGGACATGAGGACTATTCGATTCATTCAAGATCGCGTTTTCAAGAGATGAGTGGGGGTGAGGACAGCCAGGAGGTCGTTCCCGGCACGGATCCTACCCTTGTGCGCAGCCCCTTGGTTCTTGCGATTGTGCCCGCCCCGGGAGGCGAAGGCGGTGGAGGATTGGGCGAGGATGCGGTCGCGTCCTCCGCGAAGTCTTCACCGGCGGAGGAACAGGTTCCCGAGACCGAGGTGGCGGAGAGTTACTCGTTGCCGCCGCTGCGGCTGATCAGGGGACGGGAGGGATCCTTGTCGGAGCGCTGTGAAGATGAAGACTGTAGGGAGGAGACAGCGCCAGAAAAATTTCTTTCTCGCAATGACGGTCCATATAAGAGCTGGCGGTCGTCTTCCCTAGATGTCACGGCGATAAGGGCCGGATTCCTCAGGACGCCTCGCGAGATTCCCTCCCCAATCCTGGCCCCCGAGCTTCTCCGGCTTCTGGTTGGGCGTGGTGAACCAAAGAAAGCGCGGGCGTGTTATTCCGGGGAGCCGGATAGGCCTGGGGGGGAGCGATATCCTGGCCAGTGGTTCGATGAGCGCTTCGGGGCGCGCAAGGCTGACCTGCGACGGATGCAGCAGCGATGGAGGCAGATGGATGCTGGGGGTTTCGAAAAACTTCCTAGCGAGGAAGAAGGTGATATTAACATCGATCGTCTCCTGTGGCCAGGACGGGAGCCGACACTGGCTGAGCTTGCCATTAAATTTGGACTGCGAGCTCCTCCGCCACACAAGCAAGAGATGGAACAGGATGACAAAGAAGAGGAGGAGGAGGAGGAGGAGGAGGAGGACGCTTGCGAGAGTGCTGCCCTAATTCCTACGGCGCCAAAGCGGCTGCGAGGGCGAGAGTTAGAGAGGGTAAAGACGATGGGGGCGGCAAAGGACGGTCAGAATAATGTGCTTGTTCAGACGACGCCGAAGCAGCCGCCGCAAGCACCAGTCGGATGGCAGTCGACGAACAATTCCAGCCTAAGCCGAAGGCAACCCTCTCTCGCTGCCCCGATCACATTTTCAAAACGGCTGAAAAAGCGCCAATCACTTCACAATGCCGCGTCTGGCCGCGGCGGCAAGGGGACGCGGTTCTTCAATCGGAAGCGGAAATTGGAGAGCAACCGGCCCCAGAGGAGGTCCTCTGCCAACGGAACAGAAGCGGCCGCTCCATCCGCATCCATCTCAGTCACCTTTGAGGGGTCTTATTCCAAAAGGTTGTTCCGGCCGACCCCGGCGGCAGCAAATGCGCGTTTAACACAGAGTTCTCTGGAGGACATCTTTAGCCAGAAATGACGTTCTTCCTTGCTTTTTCGAGCGTTTAGCTACAGTGTAGAGCAAGTAATTCCTTACTATGTACACGCTACTGAGAAACTAGTTTATCTTCGCATAGGAGCTGTTTCACCCCGTTACAATGGGCTAGTCCAAGTACCACGACGCAAATTTTGTCCCCACGCCCCTCCGACTGGAGCCTCTTGCACTCTTTCCGGACGTTGGATGCGAGAATGACGTTCCGATCTGAGAGAAGAGTGATGAGCAAGACCCGACCAAGCAGTGGAACGCCAAAAAGAATATTCAGCGAGAGCCCTGCGAAGGTGGCTTTAATCTCCTCCGCTGCAGTCAAGTCGCCCATTCCATGTAGCATTCCATAACCGAGGAGCGCGGCTAGCCATGCCAGAAGGGAAAAACCCGGTAGAGGTTTTTTTGCCACAAATCCAAAAATGTAACGGATAAGAGATATCGGCGCTGCTCGGAGCAAGTCGCCATCAAAAATATCGTCCAATCCCAAGTATTCTTCTTTGTTAGATGATGACTTGGCTGAGTCTGCAGGGGAGAAATTATCGATGTAACCTTTCCTTATGTCAGAGGCGATGGCTTCCCATCCGCGCTTGGGATCGACGAGATCTGAAAGTGTGGAAGAGAACGCTTTCAGAACTCGATCGTTGTTAGCATCTATGTCTTCGTCAGCAAGAATCAGTCTTATGGGGCCGCCCTCCTTATCGAGCCGCTTGTTCAATGAACTCGTTGCTTCAGCGGCGGCTTGGAATTCGTTGTCGAGCAGCC
>Ga0315315_10003669_pt1 | contig 14128 bp, 8 predicted proteins | sample M140m3416metaG_FD_203699 | JGI IMG/M metagenome (GOLD analysis project Ga0315315, IMG submission 203699) | Ammonia-oxidizing marine archaeal communities from Monterey Bay, California, United States - M1 40m 3416 | ecosystem: Environmental > Aquatic > Marine > Intertidal zone | place: USA...
AATATTATAGAAGTTTTAATCCTTTCAGCTATTCAAGGTATTTCTGAATTTTTGCCAATAAGCTCATCTGCACATCTAATTTTAGTTTCAAGTTTATATGAATTTAAATCAAGCTCTCTATTAATTGATATTAGTCTACACTTAGGTTCTTTATTTGCGATAGTTTATTTTTTTAAAACAGAACTTTTAGATGTTAAAAATAATAAAAGACTTTTAGGATTAATAATTTTGGGCTCAATACCTCTAATAATTGTTGGTTATATATTATATTCAACTGGCATTATATATAGTCTGAGAAATATTAAGATAATTGCATGGACAACATTAATATTTGGAATTGTTTTATATATTGCAGATAAAAGCCGTTTTGATAAAAAAATTTCTAGTAATCTAAATTTCCAATCAATTTTGTTTATAAGTGTTTTTCAAATTTTATCACTAATACCAGGTGTAAGTAGGGCAGGAATAACTATCACAGCAGCAAGAATTTTAAGATTTAATAGATTTGACTCAAGTAAAATTTCTTTCTTACTTTCTATACCAGCATTAGCAGGAGCAAGTTTCTTGGGCTTAAAAGATTTATTTAACCAACCTATTGAGTTAAATTATTTAGTAGTTATTTCAATTATTAGTTCGTTTATTTTCTCCTTTATAACTGTGAAATTTTTTTTAATTTATATTAATAGATTTTCGATGAATGCTTTTGTAATTTACCGCATCATCATAGCATTGATATTATTTGCATTAATTTATTAAGAATATCTTTTTTTAACCAAAGGCAGTAATTGAGATAATAATACTCCACATAAAATAAAAAAGCATCCTATCAAGTTATTAATATCTAAAATTTGATCTAAAATATACCAAGCTGCAATAGTGGCAAAAACACCCTCTAAAGAAAAAATTATAGCAGCTGGAGCAGGGGTTATATTTTCTTGTGCATAAATTTGAAGAACAAATGCAAAACCACCTGATAAAATACCAGCATATAAAATAGAATTAATTTCTTTCATTATTTCTACATAAATGAATTCTTCATAGACAAAACCAATTACAAAAGAAAATATTGCGACAATAAAAGTTTGAATTGCGCCAAGTGTTAATGGTAGATTATATTTTTTAATTATTATTCCTGTAAAAATTATATGAGTACTCCAGAATAACGCTCCAAGAACTACAAGTGTATCCCCAAGTCTAACAGTGGCATCATAGAAATTTGTTAATAAATAGCCACCTATCAAACATAAAATTACAGAAGGCCAAACACTCCAATGAATTGATTGTCTTCTAAATATAAAAATTATTATTGGAACCATAGGAACATAGAAAATTGTAAAAAAAGCTGCATTGGCAACATCAGTATATAGAAGAGCTACTTGTTGAAGTGCTGAACCTAAAAAAAGTGATAACCCAATTAAAAATGAGAGAAAAAGAAAAGATTTTAAATCTAATTTAAATTGAGACTTAAACTTTTTTAATTCAAATATTAGTACTAAAGGAGTAATGGCTAAAAAACCAACAAAAAACCTAACCGCATTAAAAGTAAAAGGACCAATATTATCCATACCGGTATCTTGAGCGATAAAAGTAGTTCCCCAAATAAAAGTGCACAACAAGGCACTTAATATTGAAATAGATTTAGACATAACTTTAACTAAACAGCTAACTTATAAGCAAAATTTTTACCTAAATTTTCTTTTAAATCATTGTTAAATTTTGCGGCCTCAGCACCATCAATAATTCTATGATCATAAGATAAAGATATTGGCAGCATTACTCTTGTTTGAAATTTTCCATTAGTGAATATTTGTTTTTTTTGAGATTTGCCCACTCCTAAGATTGCAACCTCTGGATAATTTATAATTGGAGTAAAAAATGATCCTCCTATTCCACCTAGACTTGTAATGGTCATAGAACCTCCAAATAATTCCTTTTTATCAATTTTAAGATTTCGACATAATTCACTTACTTCTTTTAATTCTTTGCTAAGAAGTGAAATTTTTTTGTTATTAGCATTTCTAATTTTAGGAACCATTAAACCATTTGGTGTATCAACAGCAATTCCAATATGAAAATATTTTTTTAATGTCATTTTTCCTGTTTCAATTTCATCTATAGAAGAATTAAAAATCGGGAATTTTTTTAAAGATGCTACCAATGCTTTAATTATAAATACCAAAGGAGTAATTTTAATCTTCTCTCCAGTATATATATCTGTAAGAGAATTTCTAAAACTTTCCATTTCTGTTATGTCTGCTTCATCGTGATTTGTGACATGCGGTATAGTTGTCCAAGAATTTGTTAGGTAAACTGAAGATAGTTTTTTAACTCTTGGAATATCTTTAATTTCAACTTCTCCAAATTGAGAATGATCAAATTCAATTTGAATTTTATTTTTCTTATCTTCTTTAATTTCACTAATATTTTTTGCTTTAGAGGAAACAAATTTTTTAATATCATACTCAATAACCCTACCGTCTTTTTCACTTCCAATAACTTGAGCAATATCTACTCCAAGTTCCCTTGCAAATTTTCGAGCTTTTGGGCTTGCGGATATTGCATCTAGAGATTTATTTTTAACTTGATTAGTTGAACTTTGCTCTAATTCTGGTTTTATTACTTTTATTTTTTTTAACTCCTTTCCAACATCTGGATTTTTTTCAGTTTTTTCTTTTATTTGTGATTTGCTCTCTAAAATTAATATTACATCACCCTCTGAAACTTTATCTCCAATTTTTATATTTAAAGATTTAATTTTACCATCAAAGTTTGATGGAATTTCCACACTAGATTTATCACTCTCAATTGTGATCAAAGGATCGTTTTTTATAATTGATTGACCCTCCGAAACTAGGACTTCTATTACCTCAACATCCTTAAAATCTCCAATATTTGGTACTTTAATTTCGATTTCTGACATTATAATTTAGTTGGCATTGGTTTTTCACCATCAATATTATATTTCTTTATTGCTTCTTTTGCATATTTTGATGCGATTAGCTGTTCCTTTGCCAAAACACTCAAACTATAAGCAACTAAATGTTCTTTATCGACTTCAAAGAACTTTCTTAAATTTTTTCTAGTATCACTTCTGCCAAAACCATCTGTTCCTAAAGAATAAAAACTTTTGTTAGTGTATGGTCTTATCTGATCTGAATTCATTCTCATATAATCCGATGCTGCCATTATTGGACCCTCCGATTTACCTAAACATTTTTCGACAAATGATATTTTTTGCTCTTTCTCTGGGTTTAAAAGATTATATCTTTCAACCTCCATTCCATCTTTTCTTAATTCGTTAAAACTTGTTACACTCCAAATTTCACTATCAATTTGATATTCGTTTTGAAGGACTTCGGCTGCAGCCATCATTTCACGAAGGATTGTACCTGATCCTAGAAGCTGAATTTTTGTTTTCTTAAACTTATCAAATTCTTTAATTTTATACATTCCCTTAAGAATACCTTCTTCACAATTTTTGTCTTTTGGCATTTCGGGATGAGGATAGTTTTCATTCATTGTAGTAATATAATAAAAAATATTTTCTTTCTTTTCGTGCATTCTTCTCATTCCTTCTCTAAAAATTACAGCTAGCTCATAATGAAAAGTGGGGTCATAAGTTACACAATTTGGTATTGTTGAGGCTATAAGATGGCTATGCCCATCTTGATGCTGAAGTCCCTCTCCTGCTAAAGTAGTTCTTCCCGCAGTAGCTCCAATTAAAAATCCTCTAGCTTGACTATCACCAGCAGCCCACGCGAGATCTCCAATCCTTTGGAAACCAAACATAGAATAAAAAATATAAATTGGAATCATTTCTATATCATGGTTTGTATATGCGGTAGCAGCCGCAATCCAAGATGACATTGCACCAGCTTCATTAATTCCTTCTTCAAGCACCTGACCACTTTTATCTTCACGATATGAACTTAATTGTGCAGCATCTTCAGGCTCATATTTCTGACCTTCATGAGCGTAAATCCCAATTTTTTGAAAAAAACCTTCCATCCCAAATGTTCTTGCCTCATCAGGTATAATTGGAACTAATCGTGGAGAAATATTCTTATCTCTAAGTAAATTTGTGAACATTCTTACTAAAGCCATTGTGGTAGACATTTCTTTTTCACCGGTTGAGACTTTCATAAATTCAAAGATATCTTTTGATGGAGCTTTAACAGGTTTTGCATAAGTAGTTCTTTCGGGCAAAAAACCTCCTAAGTTAAGCCTTCTTTCTTTCAAATACTTAATCTCAGCTGATTTGTCGTCAGGTTTAAAATATTCAATATTTCTTACTTGTTCATCTGTCAAAGGTACATCAAACCTGTCTCTGTAATACATTAAATCATCAACATCTAATTTTTTTGTTTGGTGAGTTGTGTTTACACTTTCGCCAGTTTTACCCATTCCATAGCCTTTAATTGTTTTAGCTATTATAACTGTTGGGCTTCCTTGATTTTTTGATGCTTTATCATACGCTGCATAAACTTTATGAGGATCGTGACCACCTCTGTTTAATCTCCATATATCTTTATCTGATAAACTTGATACTAATTCTTGTGTTTCAGGATATTTACCAAAAAATTTTTCTCTAACATAAGCGCCGTCCCTAGCTTTCATCGCTTGATATTCACCATCGACTGTTTCATTCATTATTTTAACTAAATGCCCTGTTTTATCATTCGCTATTAACGAGTCCCAATATGAACCCCAAATTACTTTTATTACATTCCAACCGGCTCCACGAAAACTGCCTTCTAATTCTTGAATAATTTTTCCATTACCTCTTACAGGTCCATCAAGTCTTTGAAGATTACAGTTAATTACAAATATCAAATTATCTAATTTTTCTCTTGCGGCTAAACCAATAGCACCCATTGACTCTGGCTCATCCATCTCCCCATCACCTAAAAAAGCCCAAACTTTTCGACCCTCATCTTTTATAAGCCCTCTGTTAATAAGATATTTCATATATCTTGCCTGATATATTGCTAGCATGGGACCTAAACCCATCGAAACAGTTGGAAATTGCCAAAACTTAGGCATTAACCATGGGTGAGGATATGAGGAAAGTCCACCAGATTTTACTTCTTGTCTAAAACTATCTAATTGTTTTTCATTTAATCTACCTTCTAAAAAAGCTCTAGCATACATTCCAGGTGCACTGTGACCCTGAAAATAAACTAAATCTCCACCAAATTTATTATTTTTTGCTCTCCAGAAATGATTCATTCCAACGTCATACAACGTAGCAGCTGATGCAAACGTACCTATATGTCCACCTAGCTCCGGAAATTTTTTGTTTGCCCTTACGACCATTGCAGCAGCATTCCATCTTATTAAGGATCTAATTCTTCTTTCAATATTTTGATCTCCATTAGATTTAACTTCTGCTTCAGGTGGAATCGTATTTATATAAGGAGTGTTTTGAGTATAAGGAATATTTGCACCTTCACGATATGCTTTGTTAATCAATTCTTTAATCAAAAAGTGAGCTCTTTGATTTCCATCTTTTGAAATTACTGCTGACAAAGATTCCAACCAATCTTGTGTTTCTAAAGGATCTGTATCTTTAGCATTTGTGACTTGAATAGCTGATTGTTCTTTCTTTTGAGTGGGTTGCTGAGCAACTTTAATCTCATCTTTTTTCTCAGTCATAGATGCTTCGGCTTGCCTGATAATACTTTCGGTATCTTTTGGAATTAGATTATTTTTTTTATTTTCTCCTGAAGAAACGATATCTAAGATAACATTTCCTTTTGAAACTCTATCTCCAACCTTTACTTCGAGTTTTTCAATCTTACCAGCTATAGTTGAGGGAATTTCAACGCTTGATTTATCGCTTTCAATTGTAATTACTGGATCATTAATATTTAATTGATCACCTGGTTTTACTAAAACTTCAATAACTTCAACTTCTTCGAAATCTCCAATATCTGGGACAAGTAATTTTTCACTCATTATATTAAAGTGTTTTATATACCTAATAATATTATAATTAAGTTAATTTTGACGCGTTAATAAGCTTTTTTATGAATTTCTGTAAAAAAATTGAAAAAGTTTAGTATTTAATTTCTCTCAATACACATAGCTATACCCATGCCACCTCCAATACACAATGCAGCACAACCTTTGCTTTTATTTTGTTTTATCATTTCGTGTATTAAAGTTACCAGTATTCGTGTTCCTGAAGCACCAATTGGATGACCTAGGGCAATTGCCCCACCATTTACATTAACTATTTCTTCAGGAATTTTTAGTTCTCTTATTACTGCTAAACTTTGAGCTGCAAAAGCTTCATTAATTTCAAATAAATCAACATCATTTATATTCCAATCAGCTTTTCTTAGTGCATCTTTAACTGCAGGGATAGGACCTAAGCCCATTAAAGAAGGTTCGACTCCACATGATGCCCATGAAACTATTTTAACTAATGGTTCAATCGATTTAAGTTCTGCTTGTTTTCTCGTCATCAATATTATCGCAGCCGCTCCATCATTTATACCTGATGAATTTCCAGGAGTAACAGTTCCATTTTCTTTAAAGACAGTTTTTAATTTTTTTAAATCATTTATAATTAAATTACTTCTAGGATGTTCATCATTATCAAAACTAAAATTTTTCTCATCTGTATTAATTTGTAATTTAATTATTTCTTCTTTAAATTTATTATTATTAATAGCTTCTTGTGTTTTTTTTTGAGAATTTAATGCAAAGATATCCTGATCATTTCTAGAAATTTCAAACTTTTCGGCAACATTTTCAGCTGTTACACCCATATGATATTGATTAAATGAGTCCATTAAACCATCATTAATCATTGTATCTATTAATTTAGATTCATCTAATATTTTATTTTCTCTATAAAATAATGCATGAGGTGCTCTTGACATGTTTTCTTGACCACCAGTAACAACAATTTTATTTTCTTCTAATTTGATTGATTGAAATCCAGAAACTATAGATCTTAAACCAGATCCACATAGCTGATTTACAATATAAGCTGGTTTAGATACTGGAACTCCAGCGTGTATTGAGGCTTGTCTTGCAGGATTTTGACCAAGACCTGAGGTAAGAACATGGCCCATTATTACTTCGTCAATTTGCTCAGATTTAAGTTTTGATTTATGGACTACTTCTTTGATCACCAACGCACCTAATTTATCAGCACTTAAGTTTTTTAAAGAACCTTTATATGTACCAATGGGTGTTCTCAAAGCAGATGTTATAACAACATCATCTAATTTTTTAGTCATTAATATCTCAACATATTATTTTATAAGTTAAATTACATCAAAAACTTTGATATATGGATATAATTATTAAATAAGGACCGCTGGCCAAATTGGATAAGGCGCTCGGCTACGAACCGGGAGATTCCAGATTCGAGTTCTGGGCGGTCCACCAAAAAGGAAATTTAAATGTTGAACTGGCTATTTAAAACATCATTACAAAAATCAGTAATATATTTTTTTATAATTGTTTTAATTATTTTATTAATCTTAACTTTTGTATTATAAAAAATTATGAGCAACAAGTTTGAACAAATAAGTGTTAAGCCAGGATTTATGAAACACAATGGGGGTGTTTTATTTAGAGAAATATCTGATAACGAATATGAATTTAAATCCAAGATTAATGAAAATCATTTAAATGCAGCAGGTATTACTCATGGTGGTTATCTGTCAGCTTTAATTGATGCGGGAGCAGGAACTGCTGCTCATAGAGCTAGTGGTAATTCACCTTGCGTTACAATTTCATTAGATTTAAAATTTATTGGCTCATCTAAAGTAGGTGATGAAATAACCGGATATACAAAAATATTAAAAAAAACAAATACTCTCGTATTTTTATTTTGTGAACTAAGGTGTAATGACCAAATTATTACTTCTGCTTCTGGTATTTGGAAAATTTTAAAAGTTAAACCCTCAAATTTAGGTCCTGGTGGTTAATTATTTTTTTCTACTATAATTTAAATAGCCGAAAACTATTAAAAGTAAAATTGCTATTGGATAAACGACTAACTTGCTGGGCCTATTTGAATTTTCTACCTTGAGTTCACTTATATAGTCGCCCATTTCAAATCCACTTTTTTTTGCTTTTCCATTCCATTTTAAATTATCAATAATAGTTTTATTTTTTTCTTTTACTGTGGTAATTCCAAAATTCTCTAAATTGTACTCTTCTTTGAAAGTATTCTTTTCAATCACAAATAACTTATATCTTTCACCATAAAGACTAGGTCTAGTGATTTTAAAACGAACTTCTTTTTTTGGATCTAATATAACTGAATGAATTGTATCAATATCTAGTTGATTATATTTTGGATAGAATTTATTCAGAACAAACTCTGGGGATAACAAAGAAATAGAAATTATTAAAAAAATAACTATTTCATGCCATTTTAATTTATTAATAAACCAACCTTGAGTAGCTGAAGTAAACACTAATATCCCCGCTAAAGAAGTGCTAATAACAACAAGCGCATGCCAAATGTTTTCTACTCCTATTAAAAGTAACTCATGATTAAATAAAAAAACAATTGGTAGTATTCCTGTTCTTAAGCTGTACCAAAATGCTTGAAGACCAGTTCTTAGAGGGTCTCCCCCTGAAATAGCTGCAGCGGCATAAGAAGCAAGACCTACTGGAGGCGTTACATCTGCCATCAAACCAAAATAAAAAACAAATAAATGAACTGCTATCAATGGAAAGATAAACCCTGATGCATTACCGACATCTACTAAGACAGTTGCCATTAATGAAGCAACAACCACATAATTTGCTGTGGTTGGTAACCCCATTCCTAATAACAAACATAATATTATTGTTAAAAATAATAATATTGTAACATTATCTTTAGCAATAGACTCAATGACTATAATTAAATTTGTACTTAACCCTGTTGACCCAACAGCACCAACTATAATTCCAGCTGTTGCTATGGCTATTCCAACACCAACCATATTTAAGGCACCTTTCTCAAAACCGACTATAGTTTGATTAAACCATATTTTTAGAGCATCTTTAGAAAATGAATTTTTAATAAGTAAATTAAATAAATTTACCAAAATCAAAGAGACTGTAGCATAAAAGATGGAATAAGATGCAGTGAACCTTAAATAAACTAACATATAAATTAACACAAAAATTGGAATTAAAAAATGAAGCCCTGATAAAAATGTTTTCTTTAAATTTGGAACATCTGCATCTTCCATTCCTTTTAAATTTAATTTTAAAGCTTCAAGATGAGATATATAGAAAAGAGCTATGTAAGAAATTATTGCAGGTAAAAAAGCATGTTTTACAACTTCAAAATAGGTCACACCTATAAAACTTGCCATAACAAATGCTGCAGCACCCATAACTGGTGGCATAATCTGACCATTAACAGAGGATGAAACTTCTATCGCACCTGCTTTTTCTTTTGAAAATCCTGTTTTTTTCATAATTGGAATTGTAAAGGTTCCTGTCGTAACTGTGTTTGCTATTGAAGATCCTGAAATTAAACCAGTCATACCAGAGCCTAGGATTGCAGCTTTTGCAGGTCCTCCTCTCATTTTACCAACCATCGCAAAGGCTAAGTCTAAGAAGTATTTTCCACCACCAGCTGTTTCTAAAAGAGCACCAAACAATACAAATAAAAAGATAAAGTCTACGGAAACTCCTATTGGAATTCCAAATATTGCCTCCTGATCTAACCATTGAAACCCAACCAATCTATTTAGTGAAAGCCCTCCATGAGAAATTATTTCAGGTGCATGCCTTCCAAAATATGAAAATAGCAAAAAACAAATGGCAATAATTACTAATGGTAAGCCTATAGCTCTTCTTGTAGCTTCAAGCAAAATTAAAATACCAAGGCCTCCAATAATTAACTCGACTGGTAAATTAAAACTATCCCATATTAAAATATTTAAAAGAACACCTCCACGGTCAACTAATTGATCGTAAAAAAAATAGATATAAAAACATGAAAAAGCCCCTACAAAACTAATTAAAATATCAAATGCAGAAATTTTTTTTCCTTTAGAAATTGGATAAATTAAAAATGCTAATGTTAAAGCAAAACCTAGATGTATTGCTCTTGCTGGTAACCCTTTAAACATTCCAAAATTAAAAATAAAAGGAAATGGTGATGCATACCAAAGCTGAAATAATGACCAAATTATTGCAATTGCCGCAACAATCTTTAAATGTAAACCTGAAAGATTTTTTGTAGGAGATAAGTCCTCATTAATTTTATCTTTTACTTTTTCACTAATACTTTGACTCATAATAAAGATGATACCTCATTATAAAAAAAAGGCCCGATTTAAAATCAGGCCTTTTAATTTAATTTAAAGTTTGGATTACATTAATCCAGCTTCTTTATAATATCTCTTAGCACCCTCATGTAAAGGAGCCGATAGACCGTCAGCAATCATATCTTCTTTTTTTAGAGAAGAAAAAGCAGGATGTTGTTTTTTGAAATCATCAAAATTTTCAAATACAGCCTTAACTACTAAATAAACAAGATCAGACTCAACCATATTGCTGGTAACTACTGTAGCCTTTACACCAAAAGTTGTAGCATCTTTTTTCTGACCTGTGTAAGTACCTGCTGGGATAACAGCTTTTGCATAATAATCTGCACCATCAATTAAACCTTGCACCTCAGATCCAGTTAAATTGATAGGTGAAGCTTTTGCTGCACAAGTTGCTGCTTGTTCCATAGCTCCGTTCGGAAATCCTACAGAATATCCAAAAGCATCTATTTTGCCATCACACAAAGCTTTAACTTGTTCTGATGAAGTTAATTCAGTAGTTGATTTAAAGAAACTATTATCAACACCTTTTGCTTTCATTAGCTCTTCCATAGTTCCTCTTTGTCCAGAACCAGGGTTACCAATATTTACAACTTTTCCTTTTAATCCAGCAAAATCTTTAATTTTTGCTTTTTTTCTTGCCCAGATTTGAAAAGGTTCATTGTGAACAGAAAATACAGCTCTTAAACCCTTATACTGTTTTCCTTCCCATTTACTTGATCCATTTACAGCATGATACTGCCAATCAGATTGTGCAACACCAAATTGAAACTCACCAGCAGCTATTTGACCAATATTATAATTTGATCCACCTGTTGAAGGTGCAGTGCATCTGTAAGCTTTATCAATTCCCTTTTTTCTTCCATGTTCTTTGGCGATTGCAGATTTATGTAACATTTTACAAATTGCGTTACCAGTTTGGAAATAAACTCCAGTTGGTCCACCAGTTCCTATCGTAAAAAACTCTGCTGATTTAGCAACACCAGTTAATGATAAAGATGCAGCTAATATCAGTAAAGCACTAGATAGAGATGTAATTATTTTTTTCATTTTTATCCCCCCTATATCGTTATTTTTATATGTTAATTTTAACAATAATTAGCTGGGTATGTATAGTGAGATTTTATATTGATTCAGACCATTTTTTCATCTTATTTACACCCTCAACAATTTTAGGTGCATATTTTTCAATATGGCTATTATCAATTTTTTGATTTTTTTCAATTTTATTCATAAATTCTTGACCATCAAAATCTGTAAAACTTAATCTTGCTAACATTTTTGTTTGATCAAAGCCAAAATCAGAACCTGGTAATAAGGCAACACCAGTGTCATCTAATAGTATATTACACATCTCTGATGATGAATTAAATTTTTTATTTAAAAACTCTGGCATCAAATAAAATCCTCCCTGGGGTTTATTAATTAGAACTTTATTGGATTTTAAATTTTCATAAACATAATTACCTACTGCACTTAAAATATTTTTAGATTTATTGATATAATCTGAATGATCGTTTTCATAAGCTTTTATTGCAGCATACTGAATAGGTGCACTAACTGCAGAAAAAGTTTCGCTTGCCAACACGTTTATCATATTTTTGATATCCAATAATTTATTGGGAATTAAAAAATATCCTAATCTCCATCCACCAGCTCCACACCACTTACTTAATCCGGTACTAATTATTGTTTTTTCAGGACAAAAATTAGATATAGATTTATAATTATTTCCAAAAGCCAATTCTGAATAAATTTCATCAGACAATATAATAAGATTATATTTATTGGCTATATTAGAAATTTCTTCCAAATTCTCACAGATTTGTCCAGAGGGGTTATTTGGTGAATTTAAAAATAAAAGATAGTTTTTGTTTTTATCTTTTAAAATTACTTTTTCAATTTCGACTGCTGTTGGAAACCAATTATTTTCTCTTTGAGTTTGCAAAATTTTAACTTTGTTTCTACCTAGTATTGCTTGAGGAGCATATGAAACCCAACTTGGAGCAGGCAATATTATTTCTCCATCAAATATAATATGCAATAAGAACATTAACTCTTTTGAACCTGGTCCAATAATAACATTTTCAGATTTATAATCATAATTTTTTCTATTTGATGTATATTTTGCAACTGCATATCTAAGCTCTGAAAGCCCTTGCATTGGTAAATATTTGTTTTGATGTGCGTTATCTTTAAGCTCCTTAACAACATCTTCTGGAACTTTAAAAGGAGATTGGCCGAATCCAAATTTATATATTTTTTTTCCTTGTTCCTCTAATTTTCTAGAATTTTCATTAATCAGCAAAGTAGATGATGGTTTTAAGTCTTTGACTAAATTTTTTAGCATTTTAATTTTGTAAATTACTATTATAGAATTAATTCTAATTATGATAATCTTAGTATAGTTATTGGCAAAATGAGAACTTTTTACTCTCCGATTCGGTCATGTTTTAGTCTATTTTTGTTCTTTAACAGCAACAATATCTGGTAGGTAAAAAAAAAAATACACCAAAAGTAGAAATGACTAAACACAAAATTACTGCAGTTCTTGGGCCTACCAACACCGGAAAAACCCATCTTGCTATAGAGACTATGCTTTCATTTGAGTCAGGCATGATAGGTTTTCCCTTGAGATTACTAGCCAGAGAAGTTTATGACAAAGTAATAAAAAAAATTAGTTTAGATAAGGTTGCTTTAATAACTGGTGAGGAAAAAATTATTCCAACTAATGCTAAATACTTCCTATGCACAGTAGAGTCTATGCCAATTGATAAACATTTAGATTTTGTGGGAGTTGATGAAATTCAAATGAGTGCAGATCATGAAAGAGGTCATATTTTTACAGATAGACTTTTAAATATGAGAGGTGAAAAACTCACTATGCTTATGGGTTCTAATACCATCAAAAATATAATTTCTAGATTAGATGGCGATATTGAATTTATCAATAGAGAAAGATTATCAAAATTAACATATGCAGGTCATAAAAAAATTTCGAGAATAAATAGAAAAACAGCAATTATAGCTTTTTCAGCAGAAGAAGTTTATGCAATAGCTGAATTGATTAGAAGGCAAAAAGGTGGAGCAGCTATTGTGATGGGATCTTTAAGTCCAAAGACAAGAAATGCTCAAGTAGAACTTTATCAATCAGGAGACGTTGATTTTTTAGTAGCAACAGATGCTATAGGAATGGGTATTAATATGGACCTAGATTATGTTTACTTCTCTAATCTTAAAAAGTTTGATGGAAAAAAATTAAGAAAACTTAATTTATCTGAAATGGGTCAAATCGCTGGTAGAGCAGGAAGATATTTAAATGATGGAAGTTTTGGAATTACTGGTGATTGTAAAGAAATTACAGCTGAAGATGTTGATCTGCTAGAAAACCACAAATTTGAAGAAATTAGAACTTTATTTTGGAGAAATTCAAACTTAAATTTTAATAATCCTTCTAGTTTATTAAAATCTTTAGAGGAAAAACCAAAGATGGGATGGTTACGAAAAATTCATGAATGTGAAGATGAAAAAGCTCTTAAGTATTTTTTAAAAGATAAAAGTCTAATAAATTTAGATTTTGATAAAAAATTACTTAGTCTTTTGTGGGAATGTTGTCAGATACCTGATTTTGTAAAAAAAACTTATGGAAATCACTACGAAGTCATAGGGAACGTTTTTAAATACTTAAGTAGCGGAAAACAGCAAATTACAGATGAATTTATGAGATTACAGCTAATAAAACTTGATAAATTAGAGGGAAATGTAGATTCTTTATCAAATAGAATTGCAAATGTGAGAACTTGGTCTTATGTTTCAAATAAAAATAA
>Ga0315315_10003670_pt1 | contig 14128 bp, 12 predicted proteins | sample M140m3416metaG_FD_203699 | JGI IMG/M metagenome (GOLD analysis project Ga0315315, IMG submission 203699) | Ammonia-oxidizing marine archaeal communities from Monterey Bay, California, United States - M1 40m 3416 | ecosystem: Environmental > Aquatic > Marine > Intertidal zone | place: USA...
TACCGGTTGGGTAGATGTAGATCTATCCAATAAAGGTGTCCTGGAAGCAGAAAAATCAGGTAAGATTATAAATGATTTAAATATAAAAATAGATATTTCTTATACATCCTGTTTGAAAAGAGCGATTAAAACTCTTACAACTATTCTTAAAAAAAATAGCTTAGAACTTAAATTCAATACTGCTTGGCAACTTAATGAAAGACATTATGGATCTTTAACAGGTTTAAACAAAGAAGAAACTAAGAGTAAAATTGGTGAGGAGCAATTCAAAAAGTATAGGAGGTCCTGGGATATAGCGCCTCCTCCGATGGAAGAAAAAAGCGAATACCAAAATTTATTCAGTCCTCTAAATGTTAGTATACCTGTGGGTATGACGCCATTTACAGAGTCTTTAAAAAACACATTTGACAGAGTAGTACCTTTTTATGAAAATGAAATTAAAAAAAATCTTGCAGAAAATAAAAATGTTTTAATTTCAGCTCATGGAAACTCTCTTAGAGCTTTATGCAAATATTTATTCAATATTTCGGACACAAAGATTAATGAATTAGAAATACCGACGGGGAACCCTCTAATAGTTGAGTTTGGAGATAATTTAAAAGTTGAAAAATATTATTATTTAGACAAGTCTAGAGCTAAAAATATAATTTTTAATCAGTAATATTTAAACTTAGAATCTTCTTATACATATCAAAAGTGTTTAAATGGTAAAATTTTTGGTTACTTTCAAAACCTCGCAAGTTTTCATCTTTTATTAGTTTGTTCCATACTGCATTCATTGAAAAAACTTTTGATTTTTCACCAATCAAAACACTTCTATTGGTAATTTGTACTCCAGTAAAAATAAATTGATTTTCATCATTTTTTGAAATTTTTTCATTATTTAAATTAAAGTCTCCTTTAAAAGAAGGATCAATTGATAATTTCTTGTTCACTAGAAGTAGGGTGGGTTTATTACCTTTAAAATAAATTTCTTCAAGAGTCTTTAATTCATCAAAGTAATGCTTACCCCAGACTGTATCTGGGTTAACTACAAAAAATGGATTATTACCAAAATTTTCCGTACCTTTAAGGACACCGCCTCCAGTGTCTAATAATTGATCTTCTTCATTAGAGATTAAAATCTTTACTTGAAATCTTTTTTTATTAATAAATTTTTGAATCTGATCAGGAAGATAATGAACATTAATATTTATTTCTTGCACTCCATGACTAACCAATAAATTTATTGCTCTTTCTAGTAATGTAATATTATTTATTTCTAATAATGGTTTTGGGGTTTTAAGGGTTAAAGGCTGCATTCTTTTTCCTAATCCTGCTGCCAAAATCATTCCGTGTTTAATACTCATAATTTATTTAATTTTTTAAGTTTTTTAATAGATAAATATTTATGAAATAATAATTTTAACTTTTTAAGCGCAGGGTTTTGTAATCTTTTCTCAATAAGCGTCCATGTGTTTGGTAAAAATTTCAGATAATTATCTTTGTTGTCTCTTTTGTATAAACGTACAAATATTCCTAATATTTTCAAATTTCTTTGTACTGACAAAATATCAAAGTCATTTTTTAATTTTTCGATATGATCATTCTTAAGTTTTGAATTCTTATGATAAAAATCTAATAGTTTTTTTTGTAATTTATTTGATAATTTTATTCTCACATCGTCGATTACAGATGATACATCGTATAAAGGATTTCCAATAATAGCGTCTTGGCTATCAATTATTCCTAATTTACTTTTATTAATCATTACATTTGAAATATGAAAATCTCTATGTACGAAAGTATTATTTTTATAGATAAGTTTTTTATACACCTTATTTAATTCAGACCTTAGAACTTTTTTAATCTTACTAATTTTTTTATTCCTTAGAATATATTTTAAATACCAATCAAAAAATAAATCGGACTCTTTATGAAGATTAGATAATGTATATTTTGATATTTTAATTTTAAGCTTTTCAAATTTATAAATTTTTTTTACTTTTATTTTTTGCATCTTTATCAATAATTTTATTAAGGATTTATAGCTATTAAGTTTATTCTTTTTTGAAATTACGAGATCATAGAAAGATTTTTCCCCTAAATCGGATATTTCGATCATATCATTTTTATAATGATTGCTTAATAATTTTGGAGCATTAATCCTATTATTATTAAGCACATTATTTATTACTGCATATACCGCAAGATTTTTAAATTTTTCTTTTTTAGCAGAAACAATGATTGAAGTTTTATTGTTTTTTTTTAGTCTATAAAATTCTCTAAAAGAAGCATCTCCTGAAATTTTTTTTAATTTATACTTCATTTTCAAACTCTTCCCACTTACCTGATCCGTGTATATTCATTTTTCTCTCATTATCATTTTTTCCATACTCTAAATGAATTTCTAATTTATTTGTCAATGGTGTTTTAATTAAGTCTGGCCATTCTATAATTTTAACTGTTTTTTCATTTTCTAAAAAAATACCAAGATGATCTAATTCATTAACTTTTTTTATTCGATATAAATCATAATGCATAATTTTTAGATCTTTAATTTCATATTCGTAAAGCAGGTTAAACGTAGGACTCAGTACTGCAGTTTCTTTAATTTTTTTTTGAATTTGTAAATTATTAATTAAATATCGAGTAAGCGTAGTTTTTCCTACGCCGATTTCACCAATTAAAAATACACAATCTCCATTTTCAAGTTTTTGAGAAATTGTTTTAGATATAATATTTAGATGATCTAAGGATTTTACAATCATTTGCTACTTTTAGTAGCGGTAAGTATCCGGTTTAAATGGTCCTGATGGTTTAACGCTAATATAATCGGCTTGTTCTTTTGACATCTTTGTTAATTTAGCTCCAACTTTTTCTAAGTGTAGCATTGCAACTTTTTCATCAAGGTGCTTTGGAAGTACATAAACTTTCTTTTCATATTTATCTGAATTGTTCCATAACTCAATTTGTGCAATCACTTGATTTGTAAATGATGCACTCATTACAAAACTAGGATGTCCTGTTGCGCATCCTAAGTTTACTAGTCTACCTTCCGCTAAAAGAATTATTCTTTTTTTACTAGGTAATTCAATTTCATGAACTTGAGGTTTTATTTCATCCCACTTATAATTTTTTAATGCCTCAACTTGAATCTCATTATCAAAGTGACCAATATTACAAAGTATTGCTCTATCTTTCATATTTCTCATGTGATCAGCTGTAACTATATCTTTGTTTCCAGTAGCAGTTACAACTATATCAGCATCTTTAATAGCATCATCCATAACAACAACTTCATAACCTTCCATGGCCGCTTGCAAAGCGCATATCGGGTCTGTTTCAGTTACCATAACTCTTGCGCCAGCTTGGCGTAATGAAGCAGCACTTCCTTTTCCAACGTCACCAAATCCAGCAACAATTGCAACTTTACCTGACATCATAACATCAGTTGCTCTTTTTATTCCATCAACTAAACTTTCTCTACAACCATAGAGATTATCAAATTTAGATTTTGTCACTGAGTCATTTACGTTAATCGCAGGTATTAATAATTCTTTATTAGCTTCCATTTTTTTAAGTGCTAAAACTCCTGTTGTTGTTTCTTCTGAAACTCCCTTAATATCTTTTAATAAATTTTTATATTCTTTATGCATCAAGGCCGTAAGATCACCACCATCATCTAAAATCATATTTGGTTTCCAATCTTTTTTTCCCTCAATAGTTTGTTTAACACACCACCAATATTCTTCTTCCGTCTCACCTTTCCATGCAAAAACTGGTACGCCTGCTTTAGCAATAGCTGCAGCTGCATGATCTTGTGTAGAAAATATATTACAAGACGACCATCTTACTTCTGCTCCTAGCTCCACCAAAGTTTCAATTAAAACGGCTGTTTGTATTGTCATGTGAAGACAACCTAGAATTCTAGCTCCTTTTAAGGGGCTTTTAACTTTATACTCTTTTCGAAGAGCTATAAGTCCTGGCATCTCGGTCTCAGCTAGAGAAATTTCTTTTCTACCAAAATCTGCTTGGGAAATATCTTTTACTTTATAATCATTGGTCATATTTTGATTGTTATTATCAACATAAATAAACCATAGCAAGAATTAATGTTAGGTTAATTTCGGAAGCAAAACCTCAACTTGAGCTCCTGTAGTATTAAGTCTATTTGAAGCTGCTATAGTACCTTTGTGCAATTGAATAATATTTTTTACAATATTCAAACCTAAACCAGAATGCTGACCAAAACTTTTAGGTCTGTTGCTATAAAAACGTTTGAAAATTTTCTGAGGAGATGTTTCAGCAAAACCAGGTCCTTCATCTTTTACTGATAATAATAAATTACTTGAGGTTTCTTCAAGACTTACTTCAATTTTTTGATTATCTTGACTGAAGGAAATAGAGTTATCTAATAAATTTGCTATCATCTGTTCCAATCGGTTGCTTATACCAAATATGAAATGACCATTTTTACTTTTAATTTTATTTTTAATAACTATTTTAATTTTCTTATTTTGGTTAATCAAATCTTGATTAAAATCCTCTACTACACCATTTATTATTTCAACTAAGTTAATTTTACTCATCTTCTCACGAGATAAAGATGCTTCATCTTTAAGCATTTGAGTATAATCAGTTATTAATCTCTCTATTCTTTCAGCATCATGATTTATTATTTTAAGTAATTTTTCTCCTTCATTTTTTTCAGTAGTTTTATCTAAAAGTTCTGAAGCGCTTTTTAAAGAAGCGAGAGGATTTCTTATTTCATGGGCTAGATCATTTGAGAATGTCTCTGCTCTATTTGTTCTTTGTTGTAATTCTTTAGTCATTTCATCAATTGATTGTGTTAGTTTACCAATTTCATCATCCCTCACAAAAACTTTATTTATATCAATTGATTGATTGGATTTTTTTTTAATCCCGTCACTAAATTTAACCAAAAGGCCGATTGGTTTTAGAATATATTTATTTAAAAATAGTGAAAAAATTAAAATGACAATTACAACGGCAATCATAGTTCTTATTATAAATGCTTTTCTCTCTTTAACAGCGGTGGTAATATCATTTGCTTGCTCTGAAACTACAATATATCCGATATCATTATTTTGAAATTTGATTTTACTTAATGTACTAACAAAAAAATTATTTTTTTCATCATTGGTGAATGTCATTATTTCATCATTATATTTATTTGTGATTATTTCCCTAATTTCATCTTTTTCTTCTTCTTCAAGTTTTTTTTCAATTTCTGGTGTAATTGTTACACCGCCTAAAGCTTCTTCAAAAATTATATCTGATCCCGTAAACACACTTTGATCTAAATCTAAAATATTTGTGTCGCCAATAAGATTACCGGATAAATCATAGAATTGAACACGATCTAAACTTTGAAATAAAAACCTTGTAGATAGTAAGAAACCTCTAACTCCCTCTTTGGTATATTTTATGTTAAGTCTCTCGAGATTATCTTTGGTGTTATTAATAACTATTTTGTGATTATTAGATCTTTCTTTTACTAAAGTTGGTTGAATAGCCTCAAGATATATAATTGTGAAGAGCCCTAAAACAGAGAAAACTGTAAGGTTTATTATTAAAAACTTCTTTAAAATAGAAGCTGTTTTTTTTTGTTTCATTAGCTAACATTCCATCTATACCCACTTCCATATCTAGTTTCAATTGCAGAAAACTTTTCATCAACCTTTTTAAACTTTTTTCTTATTCTTTTTACATGGCTATCGATAGTTCTGTCTTCAATTTCTGTATTTTCCTTATAAGCTATATCCATTAAGTGTGCTCTTTCTTTTATAACTCCTGGCCTTTTAGCTAATTCTTTAACAATTAAAAACTCTGTTGTAGTAAGCTTATCTGGCAAAGCTTGTCCGTTCCATTCACACTCTAGCTGAGCGGGATCTAATTTTAATTTACCATGACTAATTATGTTTTTTGTATCATCAACAGTATTAGTTTTTTTTCTTAATTGAACTCTTATTCTTTCAATTAAAACCTTAGTAGAAAAACCTCCAGATTTTTTAACAAAATCATCAGCACCTAGTTTTAAACCAAGTAATTCGTCAACTTCGTCATCCTTTGAAGTCAAAAAAATTATTGGAATTGACATTTTCTTTTTAAGTTTTTTTAACAACTCTTCGCCATCCATTCTTGGCATTTTTATATCCAAAATTGCTAGATCAGGTGGATTTCTAGTTAATCCAATTAAAGCGGATTCTCCATCAATATAAGTTTGAACTTTAAATCCCTCTCTTTCTAAAGCCATACTTATGCTGGTCAGTATATTTCTATCATCATCAACTAAAGCAATTGTTTGCATTATATTTTTATTCTCTCAATTATGTTGTCAAAATTTAGGCGTTTAGTGGGCCTCACCCCAATTGTTTCCAGAATTAATGCTGACTTCTAAAGGTATTGAAAACATATGGTGGTCTGAGCTAGAAACTGAAATCATTGACTCTTTAACAATTTTTTTAACTTCATTTTCATCTTTTTTTAAACATTCAAAGATTAATTCATCATGTATTTGTAAAAGCATTTTTGCTTTCTTTTTTTCTTCAAAAATTTTATCAATTTTAATCATTGCTAACCTAATTATATCTGCTGCGGAGCCTTGTATTGGCGCATTAATAGCTGCTCTCTCTTGAAAGGCTCGTACACTAAAATTTTTATCATTAATTCCCCTTAGATGAATCCTTCTTCCAAATATATTTGTAACGAAACCGTGTTTTCTACAAGTTTTAATTGTCGTATTCATATAATCTTTTATCTCAGGAAACTTTTTAAAATATGAATTGATAAAACTTAAAGCTTCTTCATTCGATACCGATATTTGTTTTGCCAATCCATATTGTGTTATTCCATAAATAATCCCAAAATTAATCGCCTTAGCTTTTCTTCTGAAATCATCTGTTACTTTTGTAATCGGAACATTAAATACTTGGCTTGCTGTTAATGAGTGTATATCTAGATTATTTTTGAAAGCTTTCTTTAATTCTCGTACATCTGCCATATCAGCAAGAATTCTCATTTCTATTTGATTATAGTCTGCAGATATAAGTAAATTATTTTTGTCTGCTACAAAGGCTTTTCTTATTTCTTTGCCGTCTAAAGTTTTTATTGGAATATTTTGTAAATTAGGATCACTTGAGGCAAGTCTTCCAGTATTAGTCGCAGCTAGTAAGAAAGAAGTGTGAACTCTTTTTGTTTTTTTACTTATATGATCTTGTAAAGCATCTGTGTAAGTACTTTTCAATTTTGAAACTTGACGCCATTCCAAAACTAAGTTTGGAAATTTATGTCCTGTCGATGCTAAATCTTCTAAAATTTTAGCGCTAGTAGCTAAGCTACCTTTTTTTGTTTTTTTTAATTTTGCTATCTTCAAATCATTGTAGATTATTTCTCCTAATTGTTTTGGTGATCCAATATTGAATTTTTTACCTGATATTTTGTAAATATCTTTTTCAATCTTAATTAATCTTTCCTCGAACTTTTTTGAGAGTTTTTTGAGATAAGTATCATCTACCTTTATTCCGTTAGTTTCTAGCTTTGAAAGAATTTTTATCATTGGTTTTTCAAATACTTCATAAATTTTTTCTAATTTTTCTACAGATACTCTTTCTGATAAAATTTCATATAATCTCAAAGTTACGTCTGCATCTTCTGCGGCATATTCTGTAGCAGATTTCAGATCTATATCAGAAAAATTTAATTGTTTTTTTCCTGTTCCAACTAAATCTTTGTAAGAGATAGTTTTATGTCCGAGATGTAATTCAGATAAGGTATCCATATTGTGTCTATTGTTTCCTGCATCTAATGTATACGAAAGTAACATTGTGTCATCTACAGGACCTAGTTCGATTCCATGTTTTTTAAAAATAATAAAATCGTATTTTATATTTTGGCCAACTTTTTTTATGCTTGGATCCTCTAAAATCAGTTTAAGTTTTTTTAAAACTAAGTCTTTTTTTAATTCAGTGCTTTCTTTATGACCAACTGGAATATAATAAGCTTCATTTGCTTCATAACATAAAGATACACCGACCAGTTCGGCTTCTTGTGGGTTTAACGAAGAGGTTTCAGTATCAACTGCTATGACTGATTTTTCATTTAATATTTTGATTAATTCATTAAGCTGGTTTGCTTCTGAAATAGTTTTATAAGACTTTGTATTTATTTTAATTTTTTTTCTTATTGAATTTTTTTCTTTAAAATCTTTATTTCCTGACTCTCCATAAAAAGTAATTGCTTGGCTGAGTAATCTATTAAACTCCATATCTCTTAAAAAATTATATAATTTATCCTTATTAATACCCTTTATTATGAAATCAGCAGCATTATCTTTTAATGGGACATCATTTTTTAAGGTTACTAATTGTTTGCTAATCATGGCTTTATCTTTATTTGACAATAATGTTTCTCGTCTTTTATTCTGAGGAATTTCTGATGCTTTTTTTAATAAATTTTCTAAAGTTTTGTATTTATTAATAAGTTCTGCTGCTGTTTTAATACCTATGCCTGGAACTCCAGGCACATTATCTGAACTATCTCCAGCAAGTGATTGTACGTCGATTACTTGCCCTGGTTTAACTCCAAATTTTTCAATTACTTCTTTTTCACCAATTACTTTGCTTTTCATGGGATCAAACAACCTGACTTTATTAGAAACTAATTGCATTAAATCTTTATCTGATGATATTACGGTAACCTTAGCTCCAGCATCTGTAATTTTTTTTGCGTAAGTTGCTATAAGATCATCAGCTTCATAATTTATAAGTTCAATGGATGGTAAATTAAAAGCTTCTACAGATTTTCTTATATATTCAAATTGAGGTGCTAAATCATCTGGTGCCTCTGCTCTGTTTGCTTTGTATTCGCTATAAATTTCATTTCTAAAATTTTTTCTTGCTGAGTCAAATATGACTGCAAAATGAGTTGGTTTATTTTTTGATTCATCTGATCTTGCATCCTCCAATAATTTAAAAAGCATAGAACAAAAACCACTAACTGCTCCGGTTGGAAGCCCATCACTTTTTCTAGATAAAGGAGGCAGAGCATAATACGCTCTAAAAATATATCCTGAACCATCTATAAGATAAAAATGGTCTGTTTTTTTTATTGAACTCATATATACATATTACATTGAATTCTTTGCTAAAATTAAAAAAACTATGTCTAAAAATGCTTTAACTGTTGAAAATCTTAATAAAACTTACTCGGATTCCAAAACAAAAAAAGAAAATCATGCTCTTATAAATTTAACTTTCGATGTGAAAGAGGGTGAAGTTTTTGGATTGCTTGGCCCTAATGGAGCAGGAAAAACTACTTTCTTAAGTATTTTGGGTGGGACAGTAACCAAAACTTCAGGTTTAGTAAATGTTTGGGGATTCGACTTAGATAAAAATCCAAGACAAGTTAAGGCTTCTATAGGAATTGTGCCCCAAGAAGTTAACTTGGACGCTTTTTTTAGCCCAAAGAAATTATTAGAGTTACAAGCTGGACTTTATGGGATTGCAAAAAAAGATAGGATTACAGATTTAATTCTTAAAATGGTCGCTTTAGAAGATAAGGCAAACGCTTACTCAAGAAGTCTATCTGGTGGTATGAAAAGAAGATTACTGATTGCTAAAGCGATGGTTCATCAACCCCCTATTTTAATTTTGGATGAACCAACTGCTGGTGTTGATGTTGAACTCAGAAATAATCTTTGGAATAATGTAAAAAAACTTAATAAAGAAGGTGTTACTATAATTTTAACAACACATTACCTTCTAGAGGCTCAAGAAATGTGTGATAGAATTGCTATTATCAATAAAGGAAATCTGGTAGCTTTAGATACCACAAAAAAACTTCTTGATAGAATTCAAACAAAGAAAGTAAATTTTAAAGTTCAAAAAATAGATTTAAATAAATCTTTATCTCTAAAAGGTATCCAGTTTAAGATAGCTTCTAATAATATAATTACAGCAACATACGACAAAAGTTCTCTTAATTTTGAGGAAATAATAAATTATTTTAATCAAAATAACCTTAAAATAGAGGATATCTATACTGATGATGGTGATTTAGAGGATGTTTTTGTAAAATTAACAAAGCACTAGATTTTCGTTTAAAAAAAAGTAAATTAAGATTATGGAATTTGTAAAAAGTTTTAAGCAGTCAAAAATTACGAAATATGTATTCATTGCTTTAATTGGAAGTATAGCTTTAGCTATTTCATCAAAAATTAAAATACCTTTTTACCCTGTGCCGATGACAATGCAAACACTAGTAGTTTTAATCATTGGAATTGCTTTTGGGTGGAAACTTGGTTTAGCAACTGTCTCTCTTTATTTATTCGAAGGCTTAATTGGTTTACCTGTTTTTTCAGGAACTCCAGAAAAAGGTTTGGGATTTCTTTACTTTACTGGACCTACAATGGGATATCTAATTGGCTTTCTAGTTGCAGTATATTTTTCTGGAAAATTTGATTATAATTACAACTTACCTACAACCTTTTTCAAACTTCTATTTACCACAAGTTTTATTTATCTTTTAGGGTTGGCTTGGCTTGGATTTTTAATAGGTTGGGATAAACCAATTTTTAAACTAGGTGCACAACCATTTTTGTTAGCTGAATTATTTAAAATTTTAATCGCGTCAGTCGCAGTAAACCATATTAAGAAAATAAGAAAATTAATTTAGTTTTATCTTGGTGATCTCTTAGAGAGTATTCTTTGAAGAGTTCTTCTGTGCATTTTAAGTCTTCTTGCTGTTTCAGAGACATTCCTGTTGCATAATTCAAACACTCGGTGAATATGCTCCCACTTCACTCTATCTGCAGACATTGGGTTTTCTGGTGGCTTAGCCTTAGACTCGGGTGAGGCTAATAACGCCGATTCAACATCATCTGCATCAACTGGTTTTGCTATGTAGTCTATCGCACCGGCTTTAACTGCCGCTACAGCTGTAGGTAGATTCCCGTAACCAGTTAGCATAACTATTCTGGCATCTTTTTTGTTTAAAGTTAACTCTTTTATAACATCAAGACCATTTCCATCTTCAAGTCTGAGATCTACACAAGCAAAGCCTGGTGGTGAAGTTTTTACTATATTTAGCCCTTCTGCCACTGTTTTGGCCTCTTTTACTGTAAAACCCTTCTTTTCCATAGCTCTGGCGAGCCTTCCTCTTAAAGGATCATCGTCATCCAATATTAATAGAGATTTATCCGCAAAATCAGACAGTTTTAGTTGCTCTACGATATTTTTTTGTCCCCTCATGAGGCTCTATATGGGTACTGTGGACATAATTTCAACAGGTCAATTACGCGCTTTTTTTCTTTACATAAAGTAAAAAAAACCTTAAACGCAAATTAATTAAGGTTTTTTTTACTAAATTTTTTAAAAAACCTTTGTGTAAACTAACGGGGGACACATGAAATGCGAAAATTTAAAACAGTTAACGAATTAGTTAACTCTATAAAACCTGATTATCCCGTATATTGTATACGGCCAGACGAGATTAAAAAATCCGTGAAATTTTTTAAAGAAAATTTTCCAGGCAACGTATTATACGCTGTTAAAACTAATCCAAATGAAAAGATAATAAGACAAATCATTGCTAATGGCATCACTGATTTTGATGTTGCTTCTCTTAATGAAATTAAATTAATTAAAAAAATTGACTCAAAAGCAAAGTTGTATTTCATGCATACCGTAAAATGTAAAGAAAGTATATCTTCAGCGTATTTTGATTATGGTGTCAAAAGTTTTGCATTAGATACAAAAGATGAGTTAAAAAAAATCTTAGACTCAACTAATCAGGCTAAAGATTTAGAATTATTTGTAAGAATTGCTATTTCAAATGAGCATGCAGAAATAGACCTATCAAGAAAGTTTGGTGCTCTTCCCTCTGAAGCTTTGGGTTTAGTAAGATTATGTAAAGAGCATTCAAAAAAACTTGGAATAAGTTTTCATGTTGGTTCTCAATGTATGCATAAAATTTCTTATTCAAAAGGAATTCGTGAGATAGGAAATATAATCAAAAAAACAAAAATAGTTCCTGACACAATAAATGTTGGTGGTGGATTTCCTTCAATGTATCCAGATTTAAATCCTGAACCGTTAATTAATTATATTAATGAGATTAAAAAAGAACTAGGAAATCTTAAGCTAGCTTCTTTACCTGAAATAATTTGTGAACCAGGAAGAGCTATTGTAGCTGAAAGTGGTTCAACAATTGTCAAGGTTATATTAAGAAAAAAAAACAACTTATATATAAATGATGGTACATACGGATCTTTATTTGATGCAGGTGCACCAAACTTTGTTCTACCATCAAGAATGATCACGGATGGGAGAGTGCAATCAAAAAAATTAACAGCATTTAGTTTTTTTGGACCAACTTGTGATGGGTTAGATTATATGAAGGGTCCTTTTTTATTACCAAATAATATTAAAGAAGGTGATTATATAGAATTAGGTCAATTAGGAGCCTATAGTCTAACTTTTAGAACAAGTTTTAATGGATTTTATTCAAATGAAATTCATGAATTAAGTGACAAACCAATTATGTCTCTGTACGATGATGCAAAAGAAAAAGTTGGTTCTTTAGTAGCTTAATGGATAAAAAAAATAGTTCCAATATTGGACACAACAAAAGATCTCTTCTAAATTCTCCTGTTGAACACATAGATATTAAGTCATTTGATGCACGTAAAATTATCGATAGCATGGGTAAAATGTCCTTTACTTCTAGAGATACTGCCAGAGCTGCAGGTATCTATAATGAAATGTTAGCTGATAAAAATTGTTCTATATTTTTAACATTAGCAGGATCTACTTCTGCAGGTGGTTGTATGGACCTTTACACTGACTTGGTGAAACATAACATGGTTGATGCAATAGTTGCGACTGGTGCCTCTATAATTGATATGGATTTTTTTGAGGCATTAGGTTTTAAGCATTATCAAGGATCTCAATTTCGAGATGATACGGAACTGCGTAAAAATTATATAGACAGGATTTACGATACGTACATTGATGAGGAAGAATTGCAGGCGTGTGACCAAACTATATGCGATGTTGCTAACACTTTAGAACCGAGATCTTACACTTCAAGAGAATTTATAAAAGAATTGGGTAAATATCTTAAATTAAAGGGGAAAAAGAAAGGTTCATTAATCGAGACCGCCTATGATAATGAAGTTCCAATATTTTGCCCGGCCTTTACCGATAGTTCAGCCGGTTTTGGTTTAGTAATGCATCAGGAACAGAATCCTAATAAACATATAACAATAGACTCTATACGAGAATTTAGAGAATTGACTGAAATAAAGCTACAATCTAAACAATCTGGATTGCTGATGATTGGGGGAGGTGTTCCAAAAAATTTTATTCAAGATACAGTGGTTTGTGCCGAACTACTTGGTAAAAAAGTAGATATGCATAAATACGCCATACAAATTACTGTAGCTGATACACGTGATGGTGCATGCAGCAGCTCAACTTTAAAGGAGGCTAGCTCTTGGGGGAAAGTTGATATTACCAAAGAACAAATGGTTTTCGCAGAAGCAACGAGTGTTATGCCTCTAATAGCCAGTGATGCATATCACCGTAAGCATTGGGAAAAAAGAGATAAAAGGAATTTCTCAAAAATTTTTAATTCATAAATGGAATACCTTAGTCAAAAAAAAGGTTTTTTAGGTTATGATGCTAATCATAAACTAGAACCTAAAGTTATAGTTGTACCTTTTGGCCTTGAAAAAACAGTTAGTTATGGAAGTGGTACAAAAAATGGCCCCAAAGAAATTATCAAGGCATCTCATCAAGTTGAATTATTTGATGAAGAGCTTAATAAAGAACCTTATAAAGATATTGGAATAAAAACTATTAAGCCCTTTCTTATTAAAAAGAAAATAAAAGAAGCTCTGAATCAATTATCTAATATCAATAAAGAAATATTATCAAAAAAAAAATTTCCATTTGTATTTGGAGGAGAACATTCAATTACACCTGGATCAATTAAACCATTCGTAAATAAATATAAACAAATAACACTTCTTCATTTTGATGCTCATGCAGATTTAAGAGAAAGTTATCAAGGAGAAAAGTTCTCTCATGCTTCTGCAATTAAAAGATGTTTAGATTATAAAAAT
>Ga0315315_10003671_pt1 | contig 14124 bp, 12 predicted proteins | sample M140m3416metaG_FD_203699 | JGI IMG/M metagenome (GOLD analysis project Ga0315315, IMG submission 203699) | Ammonia-oxidizing marine archaeal communities from Monterey Bay, California, United States - M1 40m 3416 | ecosystem: Environmental > Aquatic > Marine > Intertidal zone | place: USA...
GTTTGTCCAATGTTGAAAACAATCGAGACTTGCTGGTCATTCGGCGTCCCGGAAACCGCCTTGACCCCCAACAGGGAATCATCCTTGCGATCAATGATACGACAGTCAAATTTGATCTTGATGGAACGGAAATCAACGCTCCCATCAACCAACTTGAGGGAGTGATTTTCGGTGGCAGCAGCGACGTCGACGAAACTCCACCCATCCGCATCACCGACATCTACGGATCAAGCTGGGCCTTAACGGGGATCCAGCCAAGCGAAGATAACAAGCCGATCCAGATTCAAGTCGACGAAACCCTGCAACACTCCCTACCAGTCGAGCAAATTGCACGCATCGACTGGACGAGTGGAATTCGCATGCTGGCCGCGGAGAAAGCAACCGCGTCCAAATTTACCAGCTACGTAGCTAACAACGTGGACCCAACTCTGCTCAATCGTTTCTTTGGGCCAAAACTAGAAGCCAACACTGACTTGGTGCTCAATGGTGGATCCATGACGGAGTACCGACTGCCTCCCCAGTTCAAGAAATTTGCGGGGACAGTCCAACGCGACCAAACGTCCGGAGTAACGGGCAATGTGACCGTTAACATCAAGTTTGACGACAAGGTGGTCTGGAGCGAGTCGTTGGAAGACGCTGAGCCGCGGGGCTTTGAAATCGACACCAACGGTGCGCGACGTGTTGTCCTCGAAGCCACCCTTGGTGGCGACGGAGACGTTGGTGACACCATACGTTTCCTCAGGCCCCGTTTGCTGAAGTGACCTGTCTTGGGAAGACACCCCTGAGGCAACAACTCAATTGGCAGATCGGCCGACCGCAACACCGTGACGCCCAACTTTCCTTTGAACTTTCAATCCGATTGAAATGATGATCAACGCAAGAACGTTTTATTTCTGCAGCCTGTTTTCGCTTGGCATAGCGATATTGTCGTGCAGCCTGTCAAACGCGGCAGACCCGATCACACTGGACCCTGCACTGGAGCGGGTTGAAAACAGTCGAATTGAATCGGTGGCTCGCGCTGTCCCATCCGCCGTAAGCGTCTTCGTTCCCGGTGGCGGAGGCGGTGGCAGTGGAGTCATGATATCCCCGGATGGGTATGCCCTGACGAACTTTCACGTGACAAGTCCGGCCGGTTCCTTTATGCGTTGCGGCATGAGCGACGGCAATGTTTACGATGCGGTGATTGTCGGGATCGATCCTGTAGGTGACTTGGCGATGATTCGTCTGTTGGGCCGAAGCGACTTTCCGAAAGCTGAATTGGGAGACAGTCGTGCCGCCGAAGCTGGAGACTGGTGCATGGTGATCGGCAACCCATTCCTGCTGGCGACCAACCTGAAGCCAACGGTAACTTATGGCATCCTGAGCGGTGTTGGACGTTACCAATATCCCTCGGGGACACTGCTGGAATACGGTGACTGCCTGCAGACCGACGCCTCCGTCAATCCTGGCAATTCGGGCGGCCCTATTTACGACGCTGATGGAAAACTACTTGGAATCGTTGGCCGCTGCTCGTTCGAGAAGCGTGGTCGCGTCAATGTCGGTGTGGGGTACGCCATTTCAATCAACCAGGCAAAGAACTTCCTCGGATACTTGCATAGTGGCCGAATCGTCGACCACGCAACCCTTGGTGCGACAGTGTCCACAGAGCCCGAAGGCGGCGTGGTCGTCTCCAACATCCTAGAGTCGAGTGATGCCTACCGGCGAGGGCTGCGTTACGGCTCTGAAATCCTCGAGATTGACGGCCGCGTTGTTCAAACTGCAAACGACTTGCAAAACGTCATGGCAACGCTTCCCAATGGATGGCGAGTTAAGATGTCTTACCGATCCGAGGGTAAAACGGTTGAGACCCTTGTTCGAATGATGGGCGTCCACCTCGAAGATGAATTGCTGAAGAAGATGGCTGGTGCCCTTCCGCCCCCGCCACCGCGCCCCCAAAAACCCAGTCAAGACGACCCAGATGCTGAGCCGCAAGACCCAGATGCTGAGCAGGGCGACAAGCCGAACAAGAACGAAAACCGACCACGGCAAAGAGGGCAAGGCCCCGCCAAGCCTGCAGTAAAAATCCCTCAACAAGTCAAAGATCAACTCGTCGAAAGAAAGGGGTTTGCAAATTATCACTTCAACCTCGCTGAGCAAAATTCCTTCATCGATGCACTTCGGAATCAGTTTCCTGCGACTAACACCGCAATCAAGCCCCCATCCGCAGATGAACAGCAGGCATGGCTGATCACAGGAGAGACAGACCAAACGCCGGCGCAGCCTGTCACGATACAAGTCGCAGCCGACAAAATGTCTTTGCAAATTGGGCAAAAAACACTCGAAATCGACAAGCGTAGCGAAATGTACGATGTCGTCACTGATGGCTCGGCAGCAGGTTTATTGCCCGCGTTAGACGCATGGCGGAGGATGCTCAACGATGGGCCCCGAAAATTCGGCGAGTCGTACTACTTGGGCACCATGCCTCTGGGAGGCGAGCGACCACTCCGTGACGTCATGGTCGGCCTCGCTGGCGAATTAGAAGTACGTTGGCTAAGCCACCCCGACACAGGAGCGGTAGAAGCGATCGAGGTGTTTGCTGACCGCGATGGAGACCCTGCCGAGTTATGGCTACTACGCGAGGGAGATTCCAAAGCGATGCCAAGTGTTATCGACCTCCGTTACGGCATCGATAGCACCCTGAAGATCAACGTTAAATCATGGGAAGAGGTGCCTGCCGAGAAGCTAGAATGGTCGGCAGAGAAAAAGAGTGTGAAAAACTCTGATAAGCCAAATTTAGAAAAGGCTGTCGGTGCAACACAGAACACAAACGACAAAGACGAGGTAAAGGTATGAATCGTCTCGCTGCAATCACCCTGACAGTTCTGTTCGCCGCCAGCATCTCAGATTTACCAGCGGAGGCTCCCTTGGGGACATGGGTACGTGATGCCCAGAAACGAGTCGTAAAAATCTACGGCGCGGGTGGCTTGAAAGGACTCGAAGCCTACCAAAGCGGTTTTCTAGTATCCCCTGAAGGTCACATCGCCACAGCATGGAGCTATGTGCTCGATGTAGAGCCAGTGGTGTTGCTTGATGACGGCCGTCGATTCGAGTCGAAAATCGTGGGCTTTGAACCATCTTTGGAATTAGCGGTCCTCAAGATCGAAGCAACCGACACACCCTTTTTTGAGCTGAACGAAGAACCAACCGTGGACTGGGGTGATCCAGTTATCGCGGTAAGCAACCTATTCAATATCGCGACAGGCAATGAACCGGCAAGCGTGATGCAAGGGACGGTTGCTTCAGTCACCGACCTGAACGCACGACGAGGAACGTTCAAGACCCCCTACCGTGGCAAAGTTTTGATTCTGGATTTGATTGCCAACAATCCAGGAGCGGCTGGTGGTGCGGTGATCGACAGCGACGGCCAACTAGCGGGCATGCTGGGAAAAGAATTGCGAGACTCGACCACAGGCGTCTGGCTCAACTACGCGGTGCCCGCCGATGCTCTTCGCACAACCATTGGGGATATCATTGCCGGGAGAAAGAGCACGGTGATTGACTCTGCGACCGCAATGCTACCTCGCAAAGATTCGCATAACCCGAACGCCTTGGGTTTGGTGATGGTTCCCGATGTTTTGGAAACAACACCCGCCTATATCGACACGGTTTCAACGGACAGCCCTGCGGCCCGTGCATCCCTACGCCCTGATGACTTGATCCTGCTCGTCAATGGGCAACGCGTCGACAGCCAGCGCACGCTCCGCTCGTTGCTTCGCACCATCGACCGCCGCGACAACGTCGAACTTACTGTTCAACGTGACACACAGATTCTTCCCGTAACACTGCAACCGTGATCCGCATGCTCCGCTCTTTCAAATTCAGCGGCACCTCGCTGCTATCCTTGATCATCATCGTTTGCGTTTGTGTCCCGTGCGCAGCGCCAGCCCATGCAGATACTGAATATCGGCAAGCGATGGCCAAAGCCGTGCGTGCTGCCGCCAAAAGTGTCTTGCCTGCGGTAGTGGCCGTCGAAATTGTCGGCACTGCGCAAGGACCGGCAGGCGAAGTCGAACAGGACGCGCCCACCTCAGGTGTCATGATTGACACCGACGGGTATGTGCTGGCTTCGAGTATCGTTGTACGTCGCCCGGCTGCGAGTATCCTGATCGTGCTTCCCGACGGATCTCGCCACGCAGCGAAAGTCGTTTCGCGTGATTACCACCGTGATTTGGTATTACTGAAAATTGAGACATCCAAAGAACTATCCGCCATTGAGTTCCCTTCAAAACTGGATGTCCAGATTGGGAAAACCACGGTAGCTGTAGGACGCTTTGGCAACACCGCTTCTCCGATCATCAGCCGAGGTGTGCTCAGTGGCGTTGAACGACTTGACGGAGTCGCATTACAAACTGACGCCCGTGTCTCGGCAGCGTTTTACGGCGGTCCGCTGATTGACCTTTACGGAAATGTGATGGGAATCTTAATCCCGGCCGTTGCCGGTGGTGCTGGCTCTGACCCCACCGGTTGGTATGACTCGGGCATCGCGTTCGCGATCCCCAGTGATGTGATTCTGACGAAACTGGAGCGTCTGAAGTCTGGCACTGACATCAAACGCGGCCTGATCGGGATCGCGTCCAAAACCAAAGACCCCTACGACGACGGGACCGAGATCGCCGCCGTTCGAAAAAGATCACCCGCCGAAGTATCGGGAATCAAGGCTGGGGATGAAGTGATCGAGATCGACGGAAAAGCGGTCAGACGTCACCAAGAAATCAAACAGGCTTTGGGCAGGTTTGATGCAGGAGAAACCATCCGCATCAAACTGCGTCGTGATGGCAAGGAGATCGACATCACCACTGAGTTGGCCGAAACGATACCACCTCTGCAACCGCAGCGATTAGGTGTTCTTGTCAGTGAACTCGATAGTGAATCCGATGGTGAACAGGACGATAAAGAGCAGGCAGACGATGATATCGCAACAGTCGTTGTCGATTCCGTGCTGTCCGGCACTCCTGCTGAGAGCAAAATCAAGGCGGGCGATCAACTGCTAAAGTTTGGGGATGCCAAGATCAGCAGCGTGACCGCGCTTCGAAGCCTGCTGATGTCGGCCGAACCCGAAACGGAAGTTGAGCTGTCGATCACACGTGCTGGCAACGATGAAACCGTCAGACTTACGCCAGCCATGGTGGCCGGCCCTAGTGTGATGCAGCCTCCCAAAGCCTGGTCTGGTGCCGAATCAGGCGATTGGGCGACCGAAGAACTAAAACTTCCTGATTCCGGAAACGCTGCAGCTTTCGTCGCCCCCAAAGCAACGGACGCCCAACAGAATCTCGGACTTCTGCTCCTGCTAATGAACCCCAGCGGAGGATCACCAACCGAGGTGTTGGAAAACTGGCGGGAAGCTGCCAAAGCCGCGGGAGTTGTGATTTGCGCCGTGGCACCCGAGGATAGCCGCCGATGGCAACCGAAAGAGATAAACGCCATTGGCAATTTTGCCGCTGCGGTGATGAAAAAGGCTCCCATCAACCCAAACGCGGTTGCAGTAGCCGCACCGGGTGCGATCTCTGGGACAGACGCTGAAGCGGCCGATTCGATGGCCCTTGCTGTTGCAGTCTCCCAAAGCTCAACATTTTTCGGCGTCTCGGTATCTCCCAAAACACGCAGCCCAGCCATGAGGGTCAAAGAAAATGATCCTTCCTCGTCACTCCAAATACTGCTGCCGCTATCTTCCGAAAAGGAGCTTCCCGAGTGGAGCCGAGCAATAAAGAAAGCGGGCTACCCTGTTGTGCTTGGTGGAGACACTGACACGACAGCGCTGCTCAACTGGGTTCGCTTATTGCAGGCAATTTAAGCAGACCAAACCTTTGAGTCGCACCAACATGTTAGCGATCCTATGCTTCACAAAGTTCTGCGGTCGGGGGCCTCTGAAGGTGGCTGAAATCCTGATGCACTCAATGGCCGCGGGGACGCACTTAGCCAGCAGACACGGTATTCTGGCGAAATCGAGTTCTCATCACTGGGTCGAGTCCCTGGACTGAGTGTGCTACCTTGGTGCCAGTGTTAGTCAGTGCCAGTTGGGAGTCACCCTGTGACAACGGGGCTTCACCGTGGGACAACGGGACTTCACCCTGTGACAACGGGCAACCATGCCTGACAACGTACAACGATGGCGGGTGACAGGGGAATGCATCAAAGGCAAAAGCAGATCAGCTTGCCTTGCTTGGCCGCTTCCGCGATTGCTTCTCTGGTATCCGCAAGCGTCTGAGCACAAACGACCTTGCTTCCGATCTTATAGTGGGCTGAATAGCTTTGAACGATACGCTTCTGGTCACCGGCCAATTAGTCGTTGGCTTATTCTTATTGGTAGGCGGCGGTGAATTGCTGGTGCACGGTGCCTCGGCAATGGCAGCGACCTTTCGCATTTCACCTCTGGTGATTGGCTTGACCGTTGTTGCATTTGGAACCAGCGCACCTGAACTTGGCGTGAGCCTGCAAGCAGCGTTAACCAACAATGCTGATGTTGCTGTAGGGAACGTCATCGGCAGCAACATTATCAATATTTTACTGATCCTTGGAACGTCAGCTCTCGTCACTCCGTTGCTGGTCAGCAGCCAATTGATACGGATCGATGTCCCACTCATGATCGCCGCATCCCTGGCGATGTGGGCTGTCGCAGCTGACGGAAATATCGCTCGTTGGGAAGGCGCGTTACTGTTCGTCGCCTTGCTCATCTACATTGTGTTCTGCATCCGCAAGAGCCGTAGCGAAGAGCAGAAGGTGGTTGATGAATTTGCGCAGGAATACTCAAAATCGGTCAACGGCTGGAACGCCATCCTGAAACAAATTGCATTGATCATCGCTGGCTTGATCCTGCTTGGACTGGGTTCCAATTGGCTTGTAGATGGTGCAGTGACCGTTGCAACTCGCCTTGGAGTGGACGAACTACTGATTGGCCTGACGATCGTTTCCATCGGCACTTCGCTACCTGAGGTCGTGACGTCAGTGGTCGCAAGTTACCGTGGAGAACGGGACATCGCGGTGGGGAACGTCGTAGGAAGCAATCTGTTCAACATACTGTGCGTCTTGGGGCTAACCGGAGTGGTGTCCCCTACCGGCATCAACGTCACAGGAGAAGCGATTATTTTCGATATCCCGATCATGGTAGCCGTGGCCGTTCTTTGTTTCCCAATCTTTCTTTCCGGTAATGTGATCCGAAGACACGAAGCTGCACTATTCCTGATTTATTACGGCATTTACACAGGTTTTTTAATTGCGGCAGCGAACAACCCGGACCTGAAAGAGCGATTCGGCAGCATCGTTCTTTATGGAGTTCTCCCCCTGACGGCGTTTGCACTTTTCATCTCACTGGGAAAACACCTTCGAGGCAGGAACCCTCCGGATGCAAGCCTGCAAGCAGAAGCAACTGCAGCCGGTGCAACTTCGGCCGGTGCAACTGCAGTTCACAGCGAGCCAAGTGCCCCCGAAACTTCAGCGGAAAGCACAGACCCAGAGTGATCCGCGGCCAGAGTGATCCGCGGCCAGAGTGATCCGCGGCCAGCTCAAATGATGCAAATCTAACAAGACGTCCCCACCGACCCTGCGTGCTCCCGACTCCACTCACAATTTGCTCTCCACCTACGCTGAGGGCTTGATTAATTGGCCGGGCGAGCATGCGTTGCTAGTTGACGTACTCTTCTTCCTCGTCGCCCGTTGGACGAGAAATTTCGCCGCTATCTTCGAGCTGTCGCACCACATCAACAATTTTCTGCTGCACCGATTCAACTTCGCTGACTCTCACACTACCGAGATATTCCATTTCTTCTTTGAGATTCTCAGCCGCGCGAGTACTCATGTTCCTCATGATTTTCTCTTGCAAAACGTCGCTGGCGCCTTTAAGAGACATCGCCCACTGCGCGGTTTCAACATTTTTCAGCAGCGACTGAATATCTCGGTCAGCAAGTTTCGAGATATCTTCGAACACGAACATCAGTCGGCGAATTTCCTCTGACAACTCTGGATCCTCGCGCCCAATCGAGTCCATGATCGTGCGTTCAATGGATCGCTCGCACACGTTCAGAATTTCCGCGACGCTTTCCACGCCGCCCGCGTTACTGTGCTTCTGATTCACCATGCTGCTCAGTCGCATCTCAAGGCCGAATTCAAGCTCACTAACCGCCTCGGGACTTGTGCGTCCAATCGCAGCAACTCGGCGAATCACTTCCAGTTGATTGTCGGGATCAAGTCCAGCAATCACTTCGGCTGCATAATTACTCGGAAAGTGGCTCAACATCAGGGCGATCGTTTGCGGATGCTCATCACCAATGAATTGCAGTAGGGTCTGAGGCTCCACCTTTTTGATGAAGCTGAATGGCATCGCTTCGATCGTCTGCTGCAGGTTGCCAATCAATTCGCCTGCATCACGACCTAATGCTTCTTTGATGAGCTCCTTAGCTCGCTCCAAACCACCGGGACTGGCGTACAGCGAACTTGCTTTGCTGGTGAGAAAGTCGGCAATGACAATCTCCTGATCGTCGCCACCCACCGAATCGATCTGGGCAATCATGATGCTGACCGCCTCGATATAGCTGGGAGGCAATTGCCCCAGCACTTGAGCGGCATTCTTCGTAGGCATACTCATCAGCAGAATCGCTGCTTTTCGTAGGCCGTTTTCATCAAAGTTAGGCATGTTGTTGCCGTCGTTCCGGAGTGGAATTGCGCAGATTTAGAATCTTAATGGTGACCCACTAATCCATTTAGTGATTTATCGGCGGCTAGGCCTCGCTGTCGACTTAGCCCGGACGAGAATTCCAATTGTGACGATAAGATGGATCGCAAACCCTGCCGTTGATCACGCAACAAGTGAAAAGCCCCCCACTGGCACCGTCGCAAGAGTGCCGCAAGCCCGATCACCGGATTCCAAACCGCTAAGGAGCAGAACGGGACGGCGCCCCTCATCGCTAATGGGACGCCCGTTCCAGAAGCCAATCACGCGGGTAACCAGAGGGCGGAAACCAGTAGGGCGGGAAAAGGGGGGCAGGCGGGTGAGGGTACGTGGCCGCTACTGGAGGCCGCTACTGGAGGTACCTGGCTTCGGGCAATGAGCAGCGATCAGGTGAAGCTGGCAGCTGAAACGGACGATATTATGCGAAGAACACGCCCGTAAATTCATCGCAGAACCGGTATACATGAGCCTTTTTGGCTGCACCTAGGCAGTCAAAAAGGCAGCTTTGAGACGTTTAAATTGGCCGCATGAGTGGTGATTTCAGGCGTATATCGGGTAATTTTCGCCTGTGAGAACAAGAGCGAAAAGCCAGAGCGGTGCGGTATTGAGTACGACTTTGGCGAGTTCTGCGAAGGTTGAGGCATTAGGACTTCCCAAGTTTGGGCGGCTCCGCTATTCTTCTGCCTTCGTAAATGCACCGTAGATATAGATTTAACGACATCCCATTCGGGCGAGAGTGATGACTAAGGCTAAAGCCAAAACCAAGATCAAAACGCACAAAGGCACGAAGAAGCGTTTTCGGCTTTCTGCCAAAGGCAAAGCGATGCATCGCAGCAGCGGAACAAGCCACTTGGCCCAAGCAGTTTCCTCCAAGCGACGACGCAACTTGCGTGGAACCACGGCAGTCGATGGTTGCATGGAAAAGACTATCCACGCTGCTTTGAACGGAAACAGCTACTAACGGCGTCTCGACATCTTCACCCTCGGGTGTGAGAATGAGATAGCGGTGCCAACGTGCTTTTGATGAAATCGCACGCTCACGGCAAATAGACGAACGGTCATTTGGATTTTCACCAAGAACCGACGTCGCAGATCAAGTGATCCCCCCTTGAAGGAAACTTCCTTCAATTCGACTGGGTAGAACTTCAGGCTTCACGCTATTTGCGTGGTGGTTCCTGGGACCTGAGTTGAAAAATCAATTAATCAAACAAGCAGTATTCAAGTAAACCAAGACAGGAAAGAACCATGCGTACCACAATCGGTTCGGCAAGACATAAGTCCAAAAAGCGTCTCTTCAAGCGGGCCAAGGGCTATCGCGGTGGGCGCGGAAAACTTACGCGTACGGTCAAAGAGACGTTGCTGCGAAGTGGTGCATACGCCTTCCGTGACCGTCGAGTACGTAAGCGTGACTTCCGCAAACTGTGGATTACTCGAATCAACGCTGGCACACGCCAGCATGGCTTGCGATACAGCGAGTTCATTTACGGCTTGAAACTCGCCAACATCGAATTGGACCGCAAGACGCTTTCAGAGATGGCGATCCACGATGCGGCAGCCTTCAAAGACATTTGTGACAAGGTGAAGGAAACGCTCGCGGGATCCGCGACGGCGTAACACTCATGTCGCTTCAGGACTTTTTATCGACCCTGGATGGTTTGGAAGAGGAGGCATCAGCAGCCTTCAAAGACGCTTCCGACCCCGATGCACTTGAGGTAGCACGCGTACGCTACCTCGGACAGAAGAGCGGTGCACTTCGCGATGTGCAAAAGCGAATGGGCTCGATTGATAAAGCTGACCGCAAGACTGCGGGCATGCGTCTCAACCAGTTCAAGTCGAATGTTCAGACCACGTTCGATAGTGCGAAGGAACGACTGAGCGGTGTCGATTCAACTGGTATCGACCCCACCTTTGATCCGAGTTTACCCGGGTCACGCCCGATCATTGGTCATGTCCACCCCGTGACTCAGACGATCACGCACCTGATGGAAATCATGGGGCGGATGGGTTTTGAGGCTGCGGAAGGCCCTGAGGTCGAAGACCCATGGCATAACTTCGTCGCTCTCAATATTCCAGAGGATCACCCTGCGAGAGATCCACTCGATAACTTCTACCTCGCAACCGCGAAGAGTGGGTCGGGCGACCGGACGCTAGAAGGCAGCCAACTGCTTCGTAGCCAGACGAGTACCGTCCAAATCCGCGTGATGGAGAACAAACAGCCTCCCGTACGCGTGATTTCACTCGGTCGGGTTTACCGGCCTGATGCTCCCGATGCGACGCACTTCCCGATGTTTCATCAGATGGAAGGTCTGCTGGTCGATAAACATGTCACGATGGCAAATTTAAAGACCGTGCTGCGGGTGTTCGCCACAAATTATCTGGGTGATGACGTCGAGATACGATTCCGCCCATCCTTCTTTCCGTTCACTGAACCAAGCGTCGAGGTGGATTTTTACTGGAACGGTGCTTGGATCGAATTTGGGGGCGCGGGAATGGTTGATCCTGCCGTCTTCGAAGCCGTGGGATATGACCCTGAAGTTTACAGCGGATTTGCGTTCGGCCTCGGCGTAGAGCGTCTGTGCATGCGACGACATGGCATCACTGATATCCGCGATCTGTACAGCGGCGATCTCCGCTTTCTGCAACAGTTCTAGCCTGACCTGAACCGCGTTTCCTAGGAAAACTTGACGGCAGGATCTGCGTTCGGGCTACGACTGCGTAGATCCTACCCCTGAGTTCAGTCCATGGACGCGACGGTTCCGAACTCAAACATTCGTTCAAGCCTCGTCAGCTTGAAAACGTCCCGAACACTGGGGCAAACATCGAGCAATTGAACTGTGACGCCCTGGGCGCGAGCCTCACTATTGAGGCCGATGAGTTCGTTCAAACCCTCGCTTGTGATTCGGTCAATCTCTGACATATCAACGAACAGCGATGGTACTAAGCCGTCTGCGGAAGTCTGCTGCCCAAGTTCGGCCAGAACCCCCATGCACTCCGCAACAGCACCGGTCGCCTGAAGGCTTTTGGGGGTCATAGAGACCACCCTACACTCGCCACTGAACCCGGTCTTGATAGCTTCCGCCTGACTCATGAATCCGCCCATTGTGCCTGTTTCGAGGTCAGCAGCAGGGCGAGATCGCGGGCTTCGCATTTCCTTGCGAGCACTCCGCCCTTGCTGCACCCATACGCTAGCATTTCACCTTCAGCTCGACAACGTGGCACGCCGTCGCAGCCTCAGGGAAACTGCAAATCAGGGGATCGGATGCAGATCAGCTTACGCAACCGTTAAACAAGGGTATTGAACGCATAAGTCAGCGCCCCGCTGCGGGCGGCAACTGGCTTGCCTGCCCTCTCTGGGCAGTCAAAATGGTGAGGCGATTCTCCCCAAAGTACTCAGTCACCCGCCCCGTAACCTGCCACAGACTATCGAGTTCATCTTCTCTGATCGCCTGAACGATCCTTTGCAGCATCAGATTTTCTGTAATCAGTACGATATGCTCACTGCTATTGCCCTTGGACTCCGCGTTACCTGCATCTTGCAATGCGGACGCCGCTGCGTCCCCGCGATTACGATCCCCACCATTTAGGGTTGCTGGAACTTTAGTAGAGAGCGTCACGGAGTCAACGCGACGTGTTACGGTTCCCCCCTGCTGGGTCACTGTGATTTCGACCGATTCGGACTCCGTGACAGACTGAACGGGCTCTAAAGCTGGTGCTGCCGCGGGAACGAAGGCCCATCTCCGAGGCCCCAAGGCGACAACGGTGCCCAACGTTTCAGGGACTCGGGTCCCCTCTCGGAGTCTCGTATAGCCGAGAAATCGCCCGTCACCCTGCAATTCAACTTTCGGTGCATTTTGTGGCTCAGCAGCGTTGATACGGCTACCCAGAGTGCTTGAAAGGCAAACCAATGAACCAAGAAAGAATCCGGGCAGCAGGCGAGCGGCGACAGATGAAAACTCAAATCGGAATTGTCGATCCGCGACAAGTTTCCACCAGAGCCGTGTGCAATTTGAAAATGAAGCCATGGCTGATAACCAATCGAATCAGTGTAATGCGATAGACAGAAAGTAGTGAGGTCCGGCGCGATTGGCTAAGTCTGTTGGGCACTGCCACACTGTTTGGCACCGCCGCGAACCGAACGGGACACTAATCCGCAAATCCTTCACATCGACTTTGCGGGTGGGAACGGTCGCGTGCAGACGGGAGGGAGATATCTGCACGCGATCGATCCGAGTGGCATCCGGTGGGAGGGTGGTCCGGCTGCCACTAGCATTCAAAATTCAAAATTCAGCCTTCACAGGCAGGAGCATTGAGCTATCTCAGGTCGAACGAGGTAAACGAACGGTGACGACAGACTCCGCCCGACACACACTTGGTTACCGCTCCAACTTGCGTGCAGCCTATCTATCTCTGGGGCCTCAGAATCTCAGCCAACGGTACTGCTTGTTGATCGCACACAATTAACTCAGAAAGATTCGATCAAGGGGCATGGCACTCCTCAGTACGCAATACCAGCCGCCGACATCAGGTTTTGGGAATCGCAATGGCATGAAAGCTGACAATCGCTCCCACGGCAATCATTGCTAATCCAAGCCACCGCGGTGGCTCAACACGCTTTGTCGGATTGGGATGAATTCCCAACATCATTGAACTCATGCTGGACGTGTCAGCAACCGCACCGGTTTTTGACACGCGGGCGAGAGCTCGGGTTGCATGCTCGTTCAACACAAACGAGTCGACCATCCGAAATTGAATTCCCAAAAGGATTAACAGGAGACCTGCTAGAAAGTAACGATTGCGATACATGGACATGGTTACGGAGTTCCTATGCTGCCCCTTTGGCCCTCGTGCGTTCAAACGTCAGCGGTGGGTGACTTGATGGCAACAGAAGATAAAGGCGACGGGAGGTTATAGACGCTGTTTGGAAGTTCCCAACTTATTGGGCAATCGGTCTAACATCGCTGGCAACTCGACTGAATCCCGAAGAGGACAGATCGCATGCCATGGCGCAATGCTGCAGGAAAGAACGATCATGCATGGGAGAACAGTGACGCATGGAGCGTCAGTCATGACTCCCATGCAGTTCGTGACACGATTGACGGTTACATCGCCACTTACGCAGGACTGGATGCGTTTACCATAACCAGAAAATCAGCCCAAAACGAACCAAGCACCGTGAAGTCGCGCAACACGCCGGCGCAATACCCGACCTGCTCCACCTCATGGCATCACTTGATGGCTTCGGACGCCCACCTGCACACTAACCCGATGTGCAACACTGACCGGCGAGTCCTGTGTTATCGACTCAGCAAACCACTGACGACATCTTGGACGGTGTCACGAAATGCCAGGGGAGGTGTTTCTTGTGCCAGATGCTTTTGGTTACTGGCCATGATCGCCTGAGCCAAAGGCTTGTGGGCTTTCCA
>Ga0315315_10003672_pt1 | contig 14122 bp, 26 predicted proteins | sample M140m3416metaG_FD_203699 | JGI IMG/M metagenome (GOLD analysis project Ga0315315, IMG submission 203699) | Ammonia-oxidizing marine archaeal communities from Monterey Bay, California, United States - M1 40m 3416 | ecosystem: Environmental > Aquatic > Marine > Intertidal zone | place: USA...
GACTCTCTATTAGACCTGCATTAGACTGGGGATATTCAAGTTCAGATTCTTTTAATATCTCTGGTGCATCTGTCAAAAGTACTATGGCTATAAGTGATAACTTATCTGCTTATTCAAAACTATCTTTAGACAGCGATTTTAAATATAGTGACATATCAGTTGGTGTTGCTATTACTTTTAAATAGGAGAAATAACTATGGATTGGATTACTGGAAGACTTAAAGAGCCTACAACATATCTAGCACTTGCACTTGCAGGTGTAGGAATAGGTTTTATGCTTAGTATGCCTATATTAACATGGGCTGGTATAGTTGGCGGTATCTTTGGTATCGTATTAAAAGAAAAAGGTGGGGCAGAATAATGTCATATCTCAACCGTGTACTACGTGCAATATTAGCTATGCCTTGCAATTGTTGCGATAAATGTCAGTGTAATAACTGATGTTGGGTATATTAGGAAACATAGTTGGACCAGTCGCAGGACTAGCAGGTTCTTGGATCGAAGGTAAAACAGCCGCTCAGAAAGCGAAAGCTACCAAAGATCTAAAGATTGCTACAGGAGAAATTGACTGGGATCTTGAAGCTATGAAAGCTACACAAAGCTCATGGAAAGACGAATATCTAGTTCTACTTTTGTCAGGACCATTTATTTTAAGTTTCTGTGGTGACTGGGGTAGAGATATTGCAGAAGCAGGGTTTATTGCTTTAAGTCAAGCTCCTCAGTGGTACACATATTCCCTTGGTGTAGTTATAGCCGCAAGTTTTGGTATAAGATCTGCAACTAAACTATTCGGAGGAAAGAAATAATGGGATACGAATTAGGACAAAGAAGTCTACAAAATCTATCAGGTGTTAATCCAGATCTACAGGATGTAATACAAAGAGCGATAGAGATTACTGAAAGAGACTTCACTGTAATTGAGGGTGTTAGAAATATTGACAGGCAAAGAGAGCTTGTTAAGACTGGTAAAAGCACCACAATGAACTCAAGACACCTAACAGGTCATGCTGTTGATATAGCACCTTGGCCTATCTCTTGGGAATGGGAAGACTTTGACCCTATAGAGAAGGCTATGAAGAAGGCCGCAAAAGAACTTAAGGTTAGTATTGATTGGGGTGGTGACTGGAAGAGCTTTCCAGATGGACCTCACTGGGAATTAAACTGGAAAAAATACCCTTAAGAATAACATACATTTAAAATAATTAAGCCCCTATACCTTAGTTGGTACAGGGGCTTTTTTTATTGTTTATCTTTTGTCAGTGACAGAACTCTATCCATATAAAATTTTATGAGTCTGTTATTATACCATTGTGCTTTCTGTAAATCTTCTATTCCATTCTTGTATCTCCATCTATGCATATACTTGGCTATATTCCCACGTAGGTATCCTATAAACTCTTCGTCACTTAAGAAATCTTGTATGTAGTCTATACACTCTATCTTTCCGTTTCCGTAGTGAGGTGGGTGATTCACATTATCCTTTTTCTTAGTGTCGGGTTTCCACTCTTTTTCAGACCATTTAGCCATACTTACTCCTTATTTCCACTAGTGGGTATTAATTATATAAGAACTATTTTAGATAATACAAGTGTCTATGAACTAATATCTACCATTTCACACACTTCTCCTGTACAAGCAAAGGTTTGACTTGATCTAGTTGTGTCCTCTACTTCAAAATCAGATAGTTTAGACCAGTCAATCTTACTAGGCATAATAGATAATAAACTTTCGTATGTATGATGCCTTTCTGTAATAGAATCGTCAAACTCAGACACAACAACTTTAAGAGGACCTTCAGCTTCTACCTCTTGATAAGGTGCTTGAACATAAGAGTGATCTACATAAGGTAAGAAGGACACACCGCTCATCTCATCAAAGTGTTTATATACAAAAGATCCTACCTCTAGCCACTCCTCTTCTTTAACACTAACTGTTATACTAGGTTTATGTTCACACCAATGCCTTTGATAAGTTAACCACAACTCTAGTTGCTCAATAGCAGTCATGTCATCTCTAAATATAGAGTTATCAGGAGACTTAACAGGAAAGCTAAATACTGTAGTATTATCTGGTTTCATTGCACAAGGCTCTGAAGGTATACCTTGCTCTACCATAAACTTAGTTAGTGGGTCTTTGTTGTCTCCTCTTACAGTTCTAATATAATAAGGACTATGCCTAGCATGAATACCTGACGCACTATCAACCATTTGACTTACTGTACCACTAGGTTTTACACAAGTAGTAGCAGTAGACTGTTGTATTCCTAAAATACTAGACCACTCCTTGTTAGTGTCTATAGATACTTGCCTTAGTGTATCTAAGGTTTTATCTAGCCCTGAGTTGGCTTTAGTCATAAGTGGGTTGTCCATAATACCAGTTAAGCTGACTCCCAGAAGTCTCTCCTCTTCACAGTTATTAGCCCATACTTTACGTAAGTAAGGAAACTTGGTGTAACTAGATTGTATAGTTCCTATTATAGTAGCTATCTTAACCTTCTCAACTAATGAATTTATATCATCTGTAGCTCTAACAACTACTTCACTTAGATTACAGAACTCATGTGGTCTTAAGCTAATTTCGCTACAGGGGTTAGTTCCAAACTCAAACTCTGGGTTACGTCTACCATTACGTTTAGCTACATCCTTGCAAGCCTGTCTATTAAACACACCACGTTCACCTGACTTACTTTCTACAAGAGCAAGCCACTCACGCATAAAAGTTTCCATTGCAGGTTTTTCAGTGTAACATACTGAGTTGTTAGCTAATGCTCTATAGGGTGTGCTATCATACCATGAACCTGACTTAGCGTGTCTCATTCTATCATCATCTAAGTTAGATAGTGAGATCATAGCTGAACGTCTAACACCACCTACAACAACAATCTCTCCTATCTTACACATAAGATCGTGACACTCTATAGGTGCAAGTTTCCTACCTTGTGCAGATTTAAATGTAGCTAACGTAAAGTTAAATAGATCCACGAGAGGGGCAGGTCCAGAAGCTCTACCACCAAATGTCTTGAGCCTAGCTCCAGCAGGTCTAACTAAAGATACATCCCATTGTGGTATCTCACCTGCGTATAGCAGTGCTACAACCTGTCTAAGAGCTTTAGCCCACCCCTCTTTACTATCTTTAACCTTAATAACTAAATCACTTTCTTGTAGTTCTGGTATCTCAGGTAGTTTGTTTACGAAGTCACTTTCTACAGAAAACCCTACGCCTGTACCACAAAGAAGTATATACATAGCTTCATCAAAGGCTTTAGGGTCATCTACTGGTAGATAACTACAGTTATACATACAAGTGTTGTCTCTGTTAGCGGCAGAACCTGCTGTCATTAAAGCTCTCATAGATGGCATTACATCTAAATTAAGAATCATCTCCTCTATCTTTTTTATCTCTGGGTGTGATTCACTTAGTTTAGGTAATATAACATTAGACATATACCTACTTACTGTCTCAGGCCAAGTCTCCCTTCTGTTTTCATCTTCTAACCATCTAGCATATCTTGATGTGTGTATAAATGCTTGGTAATCTGTTGGTAAGTAGTTGTTCATTTTTTGCCCCTTTTTTTTCTGTCTTCATCTAACCATATCATACTATCTATGTCACCTCTATGTAGACCTATATCATTGAGATCCCTATCAGATAGCTTATTTAACTGTTTTATAGTTTCCCTATGAAGTCTCCAATGTTTTAAATAATTAAAATACCTTACGATTATATTATCTTTCATCTCCAGACCCTCCAAGGACACCTCTAGTCAATCTACTATTTAACTTATCAATATTAGCTTTAGCAACATCTGACATATTTATATTTAAGTCACTACATACTGCTGACATATACCACAAGACATCACCTAACTCCTTCTTAATAGCTTCTCTTTCAACAGTACCAAATATACCGCCATTGTCTCTTAGTACTTTCTTGACCTTACCTGCTACCTCTCCTGCTTCATTTACTAAACCTAAAGAGGGGTATATTATATTATACTTATCATCATATATTGTAGTCTTACTTGCTTGTGTTTGATATTCGTCAAAGTTCATTCTACATTCCTACCATAAAATTCAGTTGCGTTTTTGTTTGTCTTGTCGAATAAGTACCAACAACAATTATCCTTGCCAGAACTCTTACTTCCCTCTATCCACTTTACTCTACCAACACTTACAATCTTCTTACAATAAGTCATAAGAAAAGATGACTGTTTTGTGTGCATCCAATCGGCATCAAACAATAACCAAGTAGGACATATATCTAAGTACTGGTCTATTATAGGATGTAGCACCCTTCTTTGCCACGGTGGGTTAGTTATTGTTAGTATATCAGTATCAAACTCACTAGCACCATGAAAGTGAAGAGCATCTCCTTTTATTATATGGTCAGCTTTAGGTTCTATATCAAGAGCTAATATACATTCTGCCATACCATCCGTTAACTTAGTTAGATGCTCCATTAACCTTCCATCACCTGCACATGGTTCTATATACTTAAAAGAGTAAGGTAAGTGAGGTATAAGAGGCTCTACTGCGTGTATAGGTGTCGGGTAGTAGTCACGAGGCACCCTCTCAAAATTACTACGTTTTCCCATACACTGACCTCAACTTATCTAACGACACAAACTCTGGATCATATATACCATTGTCTATATCTCTCTTTATAACTACACCTTTCCACCAATCCCTATTTGCTTGTCCTGCCCAAGACTCTTCTCCTCCTTTGAAACAACCTGCAACAAGCCCGATAATTCCTGTAGGATGAGCCCCATCTTTAAAATACACAGACCGTTTATGACTATGACCACAGGTGCTAGAATGGTTCCTGTTCTGAAGTAAGGTGTAAGCATGATGCAAGCCAGAAGTAGCTGTACCGAAATTACCACTAGAGAAGAAATGAGCATACGATACACCGTCATAATCAGCAATCGAAGGCCCTGAGTTTTGGTATTCGTGATAGTCGTCGAACCAGTACTTCGTTTGAAGATGCTTGAAGGAAATCCCGAACTTGGCTCCCTCAAGTCTTGGATCATGTGCGATTGCTTTTTTAATTCTGTTCTCGTGGTTACCTTCAAACCCAATAAAGTAAGGGCGTTTTCTTTTATGGTGTCTAAACTTCCACCTAAGTCTCTCCATTGAATCATTGTATGCCTCTATATCTTTCTCGTAAGACTGACTTACTATTGCTTCTGGGTATCTTGTATCAAAACTGTTTAAAGACCTCATGTCAGCACCGTCACCAAGATCAACAACGTAGTCAGGTTTTATGTCGTATAGAAACTCACCCAACCAAGAAAAACGCTCATTTTCCACTGAAGGGTCTGCGTGTCCACAAGTTAATATTACTGCTGTTTTATTAGGCATCGTATTTCCTATCAGTATTAAATTGAAATTTTATAGGCTCTATAGATTTATCAAAATGTCTCTTAAACTCATAAGCGGCATTAAAAGATATAAACGGTATTTCCTCATCAAATAACTCATTGTTTTCTGTATCTTCAACTAAACAGTTTAACCAACAAGTACCGCCTTTATCTTCTCTCGGACCATCATGTACGCGATGCACAAGAAATGTTATTTTTGGTTTATCCATTCTTCGGGTATCCTTTTGTCGGAGTATAAAAATCCATGTTTAACACACCAGTCAGCATAAGTAGACTTAGAACCTTTATACAACTTAGATCGAGAGTTTGAGAATACAAATCTAATATCTAAATCAGGGTACTGTCCTTTTATCTTTAAGTGTTTCTTTCTGTCTGCGGTAGTAAATCTCCCTTTGCTTTCTATTATTAAATCATTAGGTAATATAAAATCTGGTGTGTAAGACTTTATTTCAGATAACTCCCAATAAATTTTCATAGATTCGTACTCAAATTGTACACCTCTATCCTTTAAATCTTTTGATATGTCATCCTCTAAACCAGATCTGTAACCATTTTTTATAGCGTGTCTTCTTCTTTCGGAGGTTGCCAAATTTCATTATCCTTCTTTCTTAACCAGAGTAACCTAGCATTCTCTACTACACGGTCTTTATTTCCATCGTAGGCCCCTAAACAAGCACTCCATAAGTCATACTCTGTATTACACTCTTGTAGTATCTTAGAAGCTCTTACAGGACCTACCTTCCACAAACCAACTATGTTATCTGCCCTATCTCCAGTTAATATCTGAGTATAAAAAAACTTTAAGCCTTCCCACTTACTTACTTTTTTCCACTCATTCTTACCAAAATTAAAATGCCAACAAGGTATCTGTAACATATCTTTATCTATAGATGCTACAACTGCTTTGTTGTTTAGTCTTGTTGCTTCTTTCGCTATAAGGTCATCGGCTTCTTCTCCTTCACTAACTATAGCTCCGTATCTACTTACAAAATGTTCTCTTATAACGGCTAAATGAATTGGCTTTTCGCTATCTGACCTGTTACCTTTATACTTATGGGTCTTAGATATTTCGTGACGAAAGTTCCCTACACCAGTTAGGAAAATTATGTAATCATCAGGTGTAGGGAACACGGTAGTTTGCTCTAATATAAACTCTATTAATTCATCTGCCTTAGCTTTAGCATCAACAGAACTTAAGTCTTGGGTAGCGAAGGCTGATCTATAGGCTACAATATCACCGTCGATCAGTACTTTTCCCCTATCCATTAAAGCTCACTCCAAACCATCTCACCATTATCTTTTTCAAATGCTACACTTTTTACGTAATCAAAACCTACTGCTTTAGTAGCTTCGTGAAAAGCCCAAGCTAACTGATGTAAGTCTTTAACTACTTTACGTTCCATGTGTACCTTACCATCGTAACCGTCTGATTCTTCTTCACTCTCAAAGATAATAGTAAGTTTCATTTAGTCCACCATAAACAATTTGTCATCTTCAGAAGGCTCAGAATTAGATTCGTATGCAACATGATCTACTACTCCAATATTCATAAGCCTAACTCCTGCACCTTTAGCGTAAGTCTCAAACTGTACTTTAGCTTTAGTGCCATTACCTAGAGGACCATCATCAACAAAAGACCACATACGTTTTTTATCTTCTCCTTTCGTTAGATCAACTACTTTAGGTGCCCCACCATAATCAACTTCAACATCCTTACCAGACTTATCTTGGAACACTTTAACATTGTTTTTTTCACGTTTGAGCTTCATAAACTTACCTATTCCAAACTGTGAATTACCCTCTATAACCCTAGAGGAGTTCATAGGAGCAGGGTCAAGTCCATCCCCATATAACTGATCAATCTGATCCTCGTTAGTAAAGTAACCATTAACTATAAACTGACCACCCTTTTGAGCAACCGCTTGTGCGGCACGAGGTCCGTCAGGGTTACCCATGTCTAAGTTCTCTTCAAATACTTTTGGGTACTCAAGTACCATTTCCATAACATATTTAGCCATTGTCGGATTCCTTTTTTATAACTGATACTTACTATATAGCTGTATTTTTTAAAATAATACAAGTAAATAATTAATTTTTTTAGTGTATCTCAGCATAATTATTACCAAACTGAGATTCCATACCTAAATCTACATTTAATTTTAACAACTGGTTTAAATCTCTTATAGAGTTGTGCATAATATTAACTACTTCATCTTCTTCTCCCCTTTTTACTAAGGCTATAACCTCATCGTGAAACTGCCCAACAGTCTCTAACCCCTGTTGTCTACAAAACTTTACCCAATTATCAAAACAATAAACACCTGTTCCTTGATTTAAAGTAGAAAACCTATCTTTATCACTTCTAAGAGAGTACCAAAATTTAGAAACTGGGTTTTGTAACCACATAGAACCAAACAAATCCTTAATTCTTACACCCTTCGCTACGGCCTCTACAGACCAGTTACGTGACCAGAACGCTTCTAATAAGTTTTTTGCCTCAGAAGCACTCATACCAGTGTTACGAGCCAACGTAGAAGCTCCTACACCATACGTAGCACTATAGTTAACAACTTTGTAGTTCTTCCTTAAATCTTTAAGGCTTTTCTCTCCAGAATTGTGCTTATCTATGTCCTCTTGAGATATTAAACCTGCGTGTTTAGCTAAGTCTAAATGTGGGTCAAACCCTTCTTTTGACATCTCCTCTACGTAGTTAGGGTCTAACGGTTTCATGTAGTGTCTCTTGGTTGTATCTTCTAAACTCGTCATGTCAGCACCACATAGAATGTAATCTTCTGGTGATGTAAGACAACTACGTATTTCTTCACCGTATGGCTTATCTACAGACGGTAGATTAACTAAAGGTTTTGCGTGTTTAAACCTCAAGGTGTTTGTTAACCCTGCAATCGTAGCTTGTAAGTAACCATCTTTCTCACACTCAACAAAGGACTTTATTATACCAATCCTATGAGACAAAACACTTAAGCCATCTAGCAAATCAATCCTTGGATCTACACTAGACAATCTCTTTACAGAAGGACACAACTCACTACCTTTTCTAACTTGTTCTATCTTCCTTTCTTTACCAGTAACTTTATCCCTTAAGAACTTAAAGGTTTGAGGCCGCCAACCAATAGAGAACAACCAATCCTTAACCTGATCAGTAGAGTTAGGGTTAGCCTTCTCTTCACCTGTCTTAACTACAAAGGTTTGTGTCGTTACAGGCATTCTGTATTCCTTACATAGATCAACCCAACGCTCTCCATGAGAACTAAGTTCACCGTCTTTCTTGTACATAACTTTAGGTTTGTTAGCTATTCTTGTAATATCCTTTCTTGGCATAGCATCGGCTAACTGTTCTATCTTTTCCTCTCTTAGCTTTTCCCACTCATCTTTGTATTCAGTAGCTTTCTTTACGTCTAATTTCCACTGTAGGGTCTCTTGTTCTCTGGCACAATCTAACTTAAAACTAAGGTAGTCTATGAACTTATCTCTATCAATCGGGTTAGGATACAACTTACTTAACTTATAACCTAAGTCTCTCCATAACCTACTATTTATTTTTACATCCTCATCACATCTATGGGCATACTGTTCTGGGGTTAAATTATTCCAGTCCTCTATTTGTGGTTTAGGTACACCATAGTCTTCACCATAACCTTCTAGTCCATGCTTAGGTCTGTGATGGTTTAGATACCAAGACAAAGCTAGAGTGTCTATTAAAGTAGCCTTGACCTTAATCTTAAGCACATTTTCCACCGCAGGGATGTCAAATCTTATGATGTTATGACCGATAAGTTTATCAGCTTCTAACAGGAGTGTTCTCATCTCATCATAGTCGTGGGTATGATAGACTTTATTTCCATCGGGGGAGTATGACATAACGTGAATCTTAGTTAGGTCATCTAAAAGTCCATCAGTTTCTATATCAAAAATCATATAACTTCCTTTAAAGTAAATGTTTCCATGTTAAATCTCATACGACCTGCTCTACCTTCCTCTGAACAAGGTCTATTCTTTTGTACACTAATGTATGTAGTGTTACGTTCATCTACATCATCAGCTTCTTTATCTCTCTGTAAGTCTATAATAACTGATGCACGTTGGCCTATCATTTTACAATACTTAGGGTCACCATCTTCATTCGTATGTGCAATCGTTACAATACCTACATTAAGTTCTGCCGCCAACTTAGACAACCGTATAGATAAATCTGCAAGTAACTCCTCTTTTGTTGACTCTGATCTACCTGCTACAACATCCTGTATAGGCTCAAAGAATACAAACTTACAACCACAAGCCTGACTAAAAAAACGTATCTGATCTATAAGTTCTTCTGCACTCTGACCATCACCAAGGTAGAATTGATAGAACAACTCATCCTTCGTTAAAGATTCAATAGCACCTACAACCTTATCCTCTACGCCCTTGCCATCTATTAAGTCTCTCCTAGTCACATTATCTTTCAACTCATACGATACTAAACCTAACAGTGTCCTAAGTTTAGTTTCTTCTAAGTGCCATGCGGCAATAGGTACACCTTGCTTAAGGAAGTTATACTCTAAGTACCTCATAACTTCAGTCTTACCTATACCAGTCTGTGCTTTAATGACAGTAAAGTGACCCTGCATCAAACCAAGTATCTTCTCATCTAATGCTTCTATCCCTGTAGGAACATACTGATGCTCTGGTGTATCGTGATATAAAGATAAGAACTGGTCTGTAGTGTTAAGTATATTCTCTGGTGTGTACTTCTTAGCATTCCACCAAGCAGACTTAAACTCCTGATTAGCATTATCCTGTAGAAACTCATTAGCATCCTTATACTTGTCGTGAGGTACTCTATAGACCTTATTAGGAAACAACTTAGCCATTCTGTCAGCTACTGCATTCCCTGCTTCATCGTTATCTACAGATAAAATAATCTTCTCAAAACTATCTAACCATTCTTTACAGTTTTCCCATAATTTCCTCGATGGGGTAGCTGATGGTAATGAGACTACAGGTGTAGTGTAACCACTCTTTAGCATCTGGGCTACAGATAAAGCATCAAGTTCACCTTCTGTTACAGTTACCATCTTAGATGATCCTGCGGTAAACATATTCATACCGAACAACTCATCACCTCTAAAGTTATCTTTAGTATAAAATACTTTCTCACTTAACTTTCTAACCTTAATTCCCCCACTGGGGTATATGTATTCTTGCCTGTCTGCGTAAGTCCTAACATTAAAGTCCTGCATCGTAGACGCATTAACACCACGCATAGCTTCATATTTCCACGTACCTACCTCTTCAATATTTTTAGGTGTGTAGTCTACAACATTATTCATATCATTCCTTTCTTTTACAGGATATTTATCTTTAGCCCAACTAAACATAGTATCTTTAGATGGGTACTTTCTCAAACACGAAAAACATATGCCATAACCACCAGTGTTATAACTAAATGCATCACTCGATTTACAATCAACATAAGGACAGGGTTGGTGTTTTCTTTCTTCTGACATTCTATTTCCTCTTAAGTATTAACTTACGTTATTTAACTTATGTAGTATTATTAATATAGTTTTAACTTACGTTATACTTACGTTTAAGGTTTATACTTATTATGTAGCTGTATTTTTCTCTTTTCTACAAGTAAAGTTTTGTTACAGATTCTTTCAAGTGCTATATTCTCCTGTAAAGACACATACTGTTGCGTTATATCTAACTCATCAGCTATATCAACTTGTGACATATCTTGTAAGTATTTCATCTGTATTATTTTCCATTGTAGGGGGGTAAGAAATAATTCAGCTATCTTGAGTATATGATTAAAGTACTCTTCTCTCTCATATTCTATTGCATGGTCTTGGGTTTGAATTTCATATCCTTCTACATTAATGTATGTTGAGTTTATTGCTTTAGATAAGTTTTCTATACCAACTTTACTCATAGATCTTTCCTCAATATCCGTACCTATAGATAACAACCTAGCTTCTACTTGCATAGGAACACTAACAGGAAGAGACTTAAGATTAACGAAGTCATGTACCTTTCTGTTAGCCATTCTATACAGGTTAGCAGGGTGAGTGTTCCCTTTAGACATCTGCTCATAGCATTCAAGGACACATTCTGACACTAAATCATCGTGTAAGTCTGGCCTGTTGTACTTAAATGCTATCTTCTTACAGATCTTAAGTATCTCTTTCTCATTCATAATAACTCTTTCCTATTATACGTTTAAACCATACTCACTTAGATCTACTGACCCTAAAGGCTTTGTTACTAGATCATCTTTATATATACCTTCCTGCAACCACTCAGGCATAGATCTATCTTTATTCCATCGTGCAAAGGACATCTTACAACGCTTATAGAATTGACGATAGGCTCTGATAGGATAGTCCTCATCTGTCTTAAGGTCATCATGTCCTGAGAAACATTGAGGGTGTGGTGTTCGAGAACCTTCTGGTATGTAGTAAGCACCTTGATTAAGGACATCATAGTGTTTAGCACAACCATGCTTCTTACCATACCTATGTGTATACTCATCAAGCATAGCATCATACAATCTCCAAGCAAACCTATAGTTACTCTGAGTCTCCATAGCCCATAGAGTGCATGGGTGCTTCTGATGTACGGCTCTATACAGGTTATGCTCTTCTGCATAGTCAGGTGCATGATGCCACAGTGCAGTACATAACATCTGTGCTTCCTCTAATGGCATCTTAACAATATGTTGGTCACATAATGCCCTAGCTATATCTTGAGGGTCATGGTCAACTATAAATCTATTCATTTGTCTTCCTTTTTAACTGGTGGTTTAACTGGTGGTTTAGGTAACTTATCTATACTTTTAGCCCAATCGTCAACGGGATCAGTTTTATCTACATCAGTCATTTTCCCTAGAAGGTATCGGACAATCCTTAGTATAAAACTTACTCCCTTGTTATTGCTATATTTTATTGACGATTTACTCTCATTTTCCATCGGTATACCCCTTAGATTAATCTTCTATATGCGAACCCATACAGTATATATGTCTATCGCTTGTCTTCATTGCAAGTACCCTATGAACTTTAAATGACTTGTAACCATCGGCAGTTTTTAGAGGTACTATACCGTGTGCTTCGAACATCTCAGTAGTAGTCTTACCACGTTCATTGTTCTTTAGTCCATCCTTAGAGTTGATCAAGCCTGTATACGTTCTTTCCTCACCATTATCTTTAAGGAACTTGACTGTCACTTCTTTACCTACTTCATCACCTAAGATGTTACTTACTGCAATTGGGTCTATCATGTTAATCTCCTATGTTATCTGATTCTTACTGTACGCTATGTACTTCTTACCGTCAAGAGCTTCCTTCTCTAACCAACAGTTTTTTTCTAACATCTCTGCTCTGTCCATAGCCGCCATTCTACTATAACTTCTACCTACATCTAATGATATTATAGTATCCTTATGGGTTAACAAGGCTATAATGTAACTATCTCCATTCATTATTTATTCTCTCTTTCTTTTTGTGTTTAGCTTTCCTAAATAGCTTTTTTGTTTTGTCAGCTACAACCTTGAGCTTAAATCTAGGGCTACGTAACTCTTTAGCTATAGGATTACGTTTTTTAATCATTTTCCATAACATCAAATGTAACTACAATCTGACCTGATTTGTCTTTAATTTTCATTGTGCCATGACGAATGTAATCTACTGGACAAGTCTTTAGCCACTCTAAAAGTTCTTCATGTTTAGTCATTTCTTTAACTCCTCTAATTTATGAAAGACTCTCTTGAGACTTTCTCTTGCTAGTCCTGCCTGTTCATAGGCAAGTTTTAAATTGCTCTCATCTATCGCTGAAACTCTAGGCTTGATAGCGACTACCTCACCCTCATCATCATGTACAAACTCATGTGAACTTGTTGCAGTTACATACTTAACTGGCTTTATGTCATTTGTCGCACCGACTTTATGTGCATTAAGGAACTCAAGTAACTCAGCCTTGCTTGTAGGAACTTCCTGTGTTTGCCACAGGTTTAGATCTCTTCGTGCTTCAGCCTGAGTACCTCTCCAATTACCTTCATAGTCTGTATATAGTTTCATATTATTTCCTTTCTATATCTCTCTATTATCTTTCATACAATCCCAGTATTCATCTATAGCTTTATTCTCAGCATCCTCAACTTCTTTATCTGATAGTTCAACTTCATTTCCATCGGGGTCTGTAGCTGATATAAGTCTAAATTTAGGGCATTTTGTAGGTTCCATTATTAATCTACCACAGTCAGAGTCTGACAACTCAAAATCTCCATCCTCTATAAGGTGCCAAACTACATCTATATCTACATTTCTTACTACCTTAACTTCATAAGGATCTTCTGCTATTATCCAAGTCATATTACAGGCTCCACTGTTGCGTTATCACTTACACGTTGTTCATCTATATTAAGACACACTTCAATGAGTGCTTCTTTTGGATCATCTGCTTCTACTGTTTCATCGTATGTAAATGTTACTCTATACTTCATTATAATTCCTTTCTGGTTTATACGAATCATTATGGCATTTTCCATCGGTGGGGTCAAGTAAAATCATTTTCCATCGGTGGGGGTCTGACTCTTTATTTCCATCGGTGGGGTCATTTTCCACTGGTGGGGGTCGACTCTCTATTTCCACTGGTGGGGGGTCATTTTCCATCGGTGGGGTATAAATGCAACAGTGTGACAATTCTGCAACAGTGACATTTTTGCAACAGTGATATTTT
>Ga0315315_10003674_pt1 | contig 14119 bp, 7 predicted proteins | sample M140m3416metaG_FD_203699 | JGI IMG/M metagenome (GOLD analysis project Ga0315315, IMG submission 203699) | Ammonia-oxidizing marine archaeal communities from Monterey Bay, California, United States - M1 40m 3416 | ecosystem: Environmental > Aquatic > Marine > Intertidal zone | place: USA...
GGATCGCCTTCGGTCAGGTTCGCAGACTCCAGTAGGTCTTTTCCGTCAGCAAGTTCCTGTTCAAGAGACTCATACAGTTTCACTAACCGGCTGATTTCGGATTCCTCAGCCTCTCTGACCAGGACGATCTGAAAACCGGCGGAAATTTTGGCTGTCAGGTTTTCCCCCGCCTTCTCCATCCGGTGTGCCAGTTTTCCTGCGGCCTCGAGGTACACGACATCATTCAACGTGATCAACGCTTGCAGCGGTGTGTTGGTTCGGATGCGTCGGATCTGGCACACTTCTCCGCTGCCGGCATCAAACGTAGTCATCGCTGGGTAAGGACTTGTTCTTTTCAGGTAGGTGTACAAACCACGCCGGTATCGATCATCACCTTCCGCATTCTTCCACTTTTCACCGCTGTAGGTTGATTTCCATATGCCTGCTGGTTGTGGCGGCATGACTGATGGGCCGCCAAGTTTCTCGACCAGCAGTCCAGAAACTGCTAGTGCCTGATCCCGCACCATTTCAGCACTCAGGCGAAATCGAGGGGCCCGCGATAGCAGGCGATTTCTGGGATCCACTGTTAGTGACCGCTCGGTAACGGTTGAGCTTTGTTGATAGGTTTGAGACATGACGATGGTTTTGATCAGTTGTTTGAGTGACCAACCCTGTTCGCGAAAATCAACCGCCAGCCAATCCAACAATTCAGGGTGTGATGGTGCCATTCCCTGTGTTCCAAAATCTTCTTCCGTTTCAACCAGCCCCGTGCCAAAAATTCTCGCCCAAATGCGATTCACGGTAACACGAGCGGTCAATGGATTCTCTGGTGCCATCAGCCACTGAGCGACGCCGATCCGATTGGCAGGGGCATCTGCGGGCTGTTTGGCAAATGTGGTTAGTACAGATGGAGTGACTTCTTCACCCTGATCAAGAAAGTTACCCCGATTATGAATGCGGGTTGTACGCTGACGTTTAGCGTCCAAATCGAACATGACGGGTGTGCTTGGGATCTGCTTTTTGAAGTTCTGTAGTTGGTCTTTCGCTGTTTGCATTGCCTTGAGGCGGCGCATTGTTTCCGGAAATACAGTCTCGCTGAACACTTTCTCTGGCTCTGGCTGCAGTTCGGCTCGCAGCCATTGCACAGGATTTTGACTGATGGAAAAGCGTGACCGGGCCAGCAGCAGGCCTTGGCCGTATTGCTGTTCGAGGGTGACCTTCAAGACACCACCCGAGATGGGAGATTCAAAATCAAAAACCGCAGCTTGTGCTTCCTTGAATCGGGGCGACAATCCCCAGCCCGCATCAGGTTTGCCATCCAAGGCTGAAGCCACGTTCCAACCGCGTTGTGAAAAGGTTGCACGTGGATTCTTTAGCGTGATGGATTTGAAGTCACTGTTTGGCTGCTGGAGTTCCAACGTCAATTCTCGGATAGCCACATTCTTATCTTCCCAGTCACCTCCACCGATTGCTTGAGGAAAATGGTCTATGCGAAACGATGTGTAGGTTTTGCCATCAGGCAGAACTGGTAGTTCAAAGCTAAGTTGCCATGTGTCTTTTTGCGGCCGATCGCCACTGGCTATGAGTCGATGTTGTTCATCCTGACTCATTTGCACACCAGCCTGGGATGTGAATTCTTTGAGACGGAGTGGTTGCCAGAGTGGACGTTCTGCCAATCCCTTGTTCCACTCGTCAAAGCGTTTGGCAAAGTCGTCAGGACGTTGGGATGATAATTTTGTTGCTTGCTGCAGTTTCGTTGTCAGTTCCGCGAGTTGATCTGCCTGGGCAGCAGTGGGGGTGGCATGAAACGGAGTCTCGTTATCAGCATCTTGGGTTTGGTTGAAGTAAGCAAGAAACGAATAGTAGTCTCGCATGCTGATTGGATCGTATTTGTGGGAGTGACACTTCGCACAGCCCATTGTTAAACCCATCCAGACCTGCAGTGTCGTATCAACGCGATCTTTGACGGCAGCGAACCGGAACTCTTCGTTGTCTGTTCCACCTTCATCATTGGTCATCGTGTTCCGATGGAACGCTGTCGCCAGAATTTGATCATCCGTTCTGTCTGGCAACAGGTCACCACTGAGTTGTTCGATGGTGAACTGATCAAACGGAATGTCACGATTGAAGGCATCGATGACCCAATCGCGGTATCGCCAGATATTGCGATGCCGATCTTTCTCGTAACCTTTGGTGTCCGCGTAGCGTGCCAAGTCCAACCACATCCGCGCCCAGTGCTCACCATAGCTATCGCTGTCGAGCAAACGATCGACAAGGGTTTCGTATGCGATGGGTGATTCCTCACGTAAGAAAATTTCGGTGAGTTCTGGTGTTGGCGGCAAGCCGGTCAGATCGAGGGCCGTTCGACGTAATAGAGTGGCTCGGTCGGCGGCAGGAGACGGTTTCAGTCCAGCCTTTTCAACGCCCAAGCGAATGAAATAGTCGATTGGTTGCACTGCAGTCTGGTCCGCGCCGTGGCTTGGGATGAGAACCTTTTGGGGGGCGATGAAGGACCAATGCTGTTGGTATTCAGCGCCCGATTCAATCCATGACTTCAAAATTGAAATTTGTTTGCTGGTGAGCTTGTGTTCTGTTTCTGGCGGCGGCATGACAACATCAGGATCAGTTGCAGTGATCCGCGACATTAGCTCACTTTGATCAGGTTTGTTTGGAACAATGGCCCCTGACTCAATCGCAAAAGAACGTTCATCAAGCCGTAAGTCACCCTCACGAGATTCAGTGTCCAGACCGTGGCAGGCAAAGCAATTGTCGGTCAATATCGCTCGGACATCACGGTTGTATTGAACGGATGAATCTGCTCCTGCGTTGTTCCGTTTCAAATCTTCTGCACGTAAAGTGCAATTGGGGCCCGGTAGCACATGGAATACGCCGGCCAACAATAGTGCCAGGACGATTCCGGAAAATGTGCGAGGTCGAAAGACGGAAATCGTGTTTGATTGAAAGAGCATGAGGACTCAATGAGGGCAGGAAAGCACAAACGAACATCGGACCGCATTTGGTGGCCGTTTGGGCCGTGCGGAGGCATAGCTTAGTTACTCAAGCTTTGGCAGATAAAGTACGCGCGTGACGGTGTGGAATTTTTCAGTGATTCACTTTTTAAATCAGGCTTAGCGTTCCGATTTGATTCACGAATTCAATCACGCTAATTCGGGCAGGCAAGATTGAATCCGAGGCTCGGCTCTCGGTTGCGACTAAGTCGGTGCATAGCCCGGCAAGATCTTGGTGACGAAGACAGATTGCCCATGACACTCATAGGACCATTGCATCATTTCCGTCAGGCAGGTCATGACATCGTCATGCTCACCGATTAGTACAGTTGACGTTGGGCCGGCGTTGACTTGCAATTTGCTGTACTCGTGCAACTTCTCAATGAATTCCTTGATTAGATCACGAAATGTTTCAACAAAAGGATACATGCTGATTTCAACGGTGGTGACCACGGCGGCTCATCTTCGGAATTTAATTTTTGTAAACGGGCGGCGTTCAAAGCTGAATCGCTGGATTCCGCTATTCAGCATCACCCTGGGCAACGGCTGTCGTTACACAAACGCAGCGCAACCGAAACAACTTCCCGTTAAATGTCGCATGGGACACGCTGCCCGTATTGTAGGGATGTCGCAGGATTTTGTACATTTCGCGCGGAAGTTTGTTGTGTGGTATTTGCACGCAGTTCGCGTAAAAGCGGCTTCCTTGGGGACAATTAGCTTGTTCAAAACAGATGACGTGCTGGCGAGGGGTGTTGCATTGGCCTCAGTGCTAGAATTTCAGTGAAAAATCATATCTTCCGATCGATACCAGCCCATGACCAAAGTAACTGAGATTTTTGAGAAAGTACCTGCCTTTGACTACAGCGAAGATGCGGCAAAAACAGATCCTGCTGCGTTTGAAACTGTTGTCCGGACGAGGCGAAGCACGCGTGTTTACACTGATGAGCCGGTCCCGGAACAAGTGATGAGGCGGTGTTTAGAGTTGACTTTGCTGGCCCCTAATTCCTCGAACCTACAGCCGTGGGAGTTTCACTGGGTGCGCGATGCCGAGAAGAAAGCTGAACTGGCGCGATTGTGTTTGGGGCAGCCTGCTGCAGCGACAGCGCAGGAACTAGTCGTCTGTGTGGCACGATTGGATACGTGGGACAGGAATCGAAAGCTAATGCTTGAGGAAATGGAGCGTTCAGATCGAGAGACACCTGCGTCCGCATTGAAGTATTACCGCACCCTGGTCCCATTGGCCTACGGACAGGGGCCGTGGGGTGTCTTTGGGCCCGTCAAAAAATTGCTCTTTTGGTTCATGGCACTTCGAAAACCCATGCCTCGTGGTCCCTCGGGTAAAGCGGACTTGCGTGTTTGGGCTCACAAGTCGACGGCACTTGGGTGCCAGAACTTGATGTTGTCGCTGAGGGCTTTTGGTTACGACAGTTGCCCGATGGAGGGCATGGACTCATCCCGTGTTCGTAAGCTGCTTGAGCTTCCCCGGACAGCTGAGGTTTGTATGGTGATTTCAGCAGGGAAGCGAGCAAAGAATGGAATCTATGGTGAGCAAATCCGTTTTGATCCCGCGCTGTTTCTGTTTGAGGTCTGAGCCGTGTTAGATATCGCGTGCTAAAAACGTCTGGAGGCATAACGATAAAAAAACTTCAGCCGCTGTTTTCTGTCGCTGCGTTCGCTTTCCGTTCGGTTCTTCTTTGTTCTCTCTGTTTGCTCGCGCCTCTGATTTTGCAACGGTTTTTGTTGCGTCCTTGGGTGCAAAACGTTTCCAGAAACGCCTGCCTCCGGTAATTGTGTCTTCCATCCACTTTTGGTAATCACTTGTCATTTCTTGGGCGTGTGCAGAATGCTATTTGCTGAGATCATCGGTTTCGGATGTGTTTTGTGCCAGATTGATCAGCTCTGGTTCTCGTTTCACTACGTGGGTTTTTTTATTACGCTCGCCACCTTTGCTACAGAATAGTTGGACGTGGTTCTGTGCTGACTTGCCGGGTAGCAAAGGAAGGTGCCCTCGCCTTCAAAAGGGTGATCAGCAGTCAAAATGACAACGACGTTGGGCATCTAAGCGGTGTGTCAGAAGGTAACCCAACGTTCGCTGCGAAGATGACTAGCAGGATGGCTACCAATGAGCTGAGTGATAGAGGAACGGTCGACTGGGGTGCAGGATTCAATGTTCACGTTTGAGTGACCCAGCTTTTATCAGGTTGTAAGAGTGAGGGAGAACAGTTGCGTGACCTATTTCGTGGGTGGTTCAAAACGCAGTTCGCAGGTCCAATTTTGACTGTCATCGAATGACGCTTGGAGGATAGTGCGAGAATGTGGTGTCGCAGACCATGAAACGGGAACGGGGCTACGCGGTTCACTCGCCAAAATCACTAGATGGGGGGGCTTCGAACTGATTTGCACGAGGACTTCCGGTAGAACGTGCAACATTTAGATATAACCATCCATTGCCACTGACGCAGTCAAAAGGGATGATCTGCAGACTGACGTCGGGGTTTCTCGTTTCTTTGCAGCAGGGTGCTATGGTGGCCACAACGACATCTGTCTCCGTTCCTCACGTCGTAATCATTGGCGGTGGTTTCGGTGGTTTGGAAACAGCACGGAGTTTGCGCAAGTCAAATGTTCAGGTGACGCTTGTGGATCGTCACAATTACCACCTGTTTCAACCGCTGCTGTATCAAGTCGCAACAGGCGGCCTGTCACCAGCCAATATCGCTACTCCTCTCCGGTCGATTTTTCGGCGTCAGGCAAACTGCGAGGTGCTGCTTGCAGAGGTGAAAGATTTCGATCTTGACGAAAAGCGACTGGTCTTGGCTGACGGAGAATTGAAGTACGACCATTTGGTTGTTGCTGCTGGTGCAACGCATAGCTATTTCGGGCATGAAGAATGGGCTTCGGTCGCTCCTGGGTTAAAGACATTGCAAGATGCAACGTCTATCCGCCGCAAAGTCTTTTTGGCCTTTGAGGCCGCGGAGCGAGAGCGGGATCCAAAGATCCGTGAACAGATGATGACATTTGTTGTTGTGGGAGGCGGGCCAACGGGCGTAGAACTGGCTGGTGCATTATCAGAGATTGCTCGCCACACAATTCGCAACGATTTCCGACACATTCACCCTGAGGATGCACGGATTGTGATTGTGGAAGCTGCCGAGCACGTGTTGGCTCATTATCCCGAAGATCTCTGTAAACGTGCTGCCAAATCGATTCGCGATCTGGGAATTGAAATTCATACCAAGACGCGAGTTACAAAGGTCACAGAGGATGAAGTCTATCTATCGTCCCAAGAGGGTGACCAAGTCATTGGTACTCAAACAGTTCTCTGGGCTGCCGGGGTGCACGGAAGTCCGCTAGGCAGCAGGTTGGCAACTGCGTGCGGTATCGAAACTGACCGTGCAGGTCGTGTCAGTGTCACGAACATGATGAATGTAGAAGGCCAAAATGACATTTTTGTGATCGGCGATCTCGCGAATTGCACCGACGGGGACGGTGTTCGAATGCCCGGGTTGGCACCCGTTGCTATTCAGCAGGGGCAGTACGTTGCAAAAAAAATCGTCGCGAGCTTGTCAGGAACTCAAATAAACGAACCATTCGTCTATCGTGATCGCGGGACCATGGCAACCATTGGAAGAGCCAAAGCTGTGGTTCAAGTCGGGAAGCGTGAAAGCGTTGGCTTCATTGCCTGGCTGATGTGGTTGGTCGTTCATTTGTTACAGATTGTGCAGTTTCAGAATCGGCTTCTTATTCTGTTTCAGTGGGGATGGAATTACCTGACGTTCAGTCGTAGTGCCCGAATTATCACAGGTGACGATCGCGTGATTTTAATCCGTGATGAGTTGGTTGATGATAAGGCTTCGATAAGTGGCAATATTGCTGGTGGCCAGGTTGAAAATGGGTCTTCGGACAGAGGGAAGGTGTGAGTGCGCCACCCCAGACATGACTCGCTAAGAACAAGACGCGTGTTGTTGAGTGGCGATTCGTTGCTCTGCCTCTGGCCATTGTTTCCCAAGCGGTAATGCAGAAACGTTCGATTCTTGGGGAACGCGGCGAAGGGCTTTGAGTTTGCAGAGAATCAAAAACGGAGTGTGTCAGATTGACTATGAATGAACAGGAAAATGCTCCCGATTCTGAGCACGCTGCCAGCAGTGAAGTGCTTGGCAACGAGCTTTCAACAGGAAAGGTTCCCCTTCTCAAACGCTTTGAGGAGAGCTGGGCTGCTTATGCACCGCTGCTTCGACCCTGCATGATGCTATTCGTGTTTTTTGCTGCTCTCTGGTTGCTGCATCACGAATTCAAGACGATGAAGTATGCCGATGTCGTCGCCAGTTTCCATGCTCTGTCGAGTGGTGAAATTCTGGCAGCGATCGGCTTCACGGTCGCGAATTTCATGGTTTTGATTGGATATGACTGGTTCGGTGTCAAGCTGGTCAAGCATGAGGTCACTGCGCGGCAGGTTGCGACCGCTTCTTTGTTGTCTTACGCATTCAGTAATTCTCTGGGCGTATTTTTGGGAGGTGCACCGGTTCGTGCGCGACTTTATTCGTCGTGGGGGATGCCATCGAGTGAGATCGTTCGATTAGTGCTCGTCATCGGTGTTGCTTTTTGGCTAGGCCTGTTTTCGCTTGCTGGCACGTTATTCGTATTCACTCCTTTTGATATTCCGGACAAATTACACCTGCCTGTATCCACAAGTCGTCCCTTTGGCATTGGCTTGCTCTTGATGACCGCCATATTTCTTGTCATTTGCGGGATCAGGAAAGCGCCTTTGCGGGTCGGCAGCGTGAATCTGCAGCCTCCGCCGCTGAAAATTGCGGTGGCGCAAATGTTCGTTGCAATGGCTGACTTCATACTTGCTGCGGCAACTTTGTATGTCTTGTTGCCGGATGATGTTGTGATCGATTTCCTGCCGTTCGTCGCGATTTTTGTGCTCGCTGTATTTGTCGCCCTCGTGAGTCATGTCCCCGGAGGCTTGGGGATTCTTGAGTTGGTGCTGATCACGATGTTGCCCGGAGGTGCGGACGATCTGGTGGGTGCCTTGATTGCATTTCGAATCATTTACTATCTGTTGCCGTTGATTATCGGGGTGGGTGCGATCTCATTCGCGTCTATCCGACAACATCACGAGAAAATCACAGGTGTGGTTTCAGGTGGTTTGCGTTGGGCCAACATCATTAGTCCCCCCATCATCACGGGGGCAGTGTTTGTTGTCGGGCTTGTGATGCTTGTTTCAGGAACTTTGCCTCCGTCGGCTGGGAAGCTTGAGTTGATCCGCAATTGGCTTCCGTTGCCACTGGTCGAGGTATCTCATTTTCTTGGTAGTGTGATTGGTGCTGTTCTGATCGTTCTGTCTCGTGCATTGCAGCGTCGGATTGATGCTGCGTGGTGGCTGACTATCGTGATGCTGTCAGCAGGTGTGCTGGTGTCTCTGCTGAAAGGTTTTGCATGGGAACAGGCAATTCTTGTCGCAATCATGTTGGTGGCATTGTTGCCTTGCCGCCAGTACTTCTTTCGCCATGGCCGAATCTTTGCGGCGTCTTGGAGTATTCGTTGGCTGATCGCGATTGCCATGACTTCTGGTTTGATCATCTGGTTGATTTTGTTTTCCTATCGGCACGTGGAGTACAACAACGAGTTGTGGTGGAGCTTTACTTATGGCAAGACAGGAGAGGCACCCCGTGCGTTGCGTGCAGCAGTCGGTGGGGCCGCTGTTCTAGTCATCGTTGGCTTGATGCAACTGTTCAAGACGACAGGTAAGGTGCCAGAACCAGCGACCGATGAAGAAATGAATCAGGTCGAGGGGATCATTTCCAATGATGAAAATACAGCGGCGAACTTGGCATTGCTGGGTGATAAACGCTTCATTTTCAGCGGCGATGATCAATCGTTCGTGATGTTTGGTAGTGAGGGAAGCAGTTGGATTTCGATGGGCGATCCTGTCGGCCCGAAAGCGTCTGCTGATGATGCTGCTTGGAAATTTCGCGAAGCGTGTGACTCGCAGGGCAAGTGGCCCGTTTTTTATCAGGTGGATGAGTTGTGTCTGTCACGTTACATCGAAATGGGACTGTCGTTGCTCAAACTGGGCGAAGAAGCCAAAGTGCCGCTGGAGGAGTTCTCGCTGAAAACGTGTTCGCGGACAGTTCGGAGAAATCATAAGAAGTCACTTGAGTCCGGGCTTCGTTTCGAGATCATTCCGAGAGAAAATGTTCCAGAATGGATGCCAAAGCTGAAAGAGATTTCAGACGCATGGCTGGGAGAAAAGTCGGCTGCTGAAAAAGGTTTTTCATTGGGTTTCTTCGATGAAACCTACCTTCTGCATTATGACATGGCGATCATTTTTGATCAGGATCGGCCGATTGCCTTTGCCAATGTCTGGAAAGGTGGGACTGGTGTCGAACTGTCCATCGACCTGATGCGGCATCCACCCGACGCTCCGCGAAGCGTCATGGAATTTTTATTCATTGAACTGATGCTGTGGGGCCATCAAGAAGGATACGAGTGGTTCAGTCTTGGCATGGCTCCGTTGTCGGGAGTCGATTCGCATCGTCTGGGACCAGCGTGGAATCGTGTTTCCAATTTGGTTTACCGTCACGGTGAACACTTTTACAACTTTCAGGGCTTGCGAGCCTACAAAGAAAAGTTTCATCCGGTGTGGTTTCCGAAGTATTTGGCATCGCCCGGCGGTCTCGCAACTCCCCAGGTGCTGGCGAACGTTTCAACTTTGATTTCTGGTGGATTGGTCCGTCTCATCAAGCGTTGAATTGTGTGTGCTAACGCTGTGCTGCCTTGGGTTTTATCCAAGTCTGTCATGAGTTATCGCTTGCTTGTGCCACTTGCAGGGGAGTCCGTTGACTCGTTCTGTGAAGATCGGTAGCGGTATGCTTCAAATGGTTTCACGTATCCGCACCATGCGAGAAAGCCGCCGAGCGGCAGAGCCAAAAGATGGGCAATGTCTGCTGATACCACTGCGGCATCTTCTGGCAGGTGTGTGGTGGAATATGCCAAACGGATTAGCAGAATGGACAACACGAATAGGAAACCCACTTGCTTGCCCGTAGAGGGTAGAGATAGCAGTAACGCTCCAAGGCACCCGTAATAACCCGCGGATGGTCCAATGTCACGGCCCTTGGCTAAGGCTAATAGCGATGGAGAGGAAATGAATGTCGTTACAACAAGCACAATGGCCGAAATCGTGATCAAGACAAGAAAGTGAGTCGTTAGAAACAACTTCATTGTCGCAAGGGTGCCGTAGCGCCGTTCCGCCAGCCCAACACACACTGTCAGCATCACCAGTGACGCCGCGAACTTCCAGCCACCGGATGTCAGTAGTAAACTGGTCAACAAACGCTGCCACTGAAAATCCAGCAGGTTGGTCGGTGCAAAACCAAGCCAGTCACGCCAAGCTTCATTCAGTGGTTGCCAAATAGATTGGCTGGAGAACGCGAATCCAAGCAACATCACCGTTGCGGCAGTGGTGAACCGATAGCGTGGAAGATTGGAAAACAAGCGTTTGGCTATTTTGCGGATTGATGGAATCTCTGTCATTCTTACGATCAATTTGCAAGTCTAGATTCATCACCTACGTCATGGCAATGCACTCTGAATGGAAATGACCATTGACAGGGTTTTTGTTAGGCTATGGGACGCCAAACTGCAACTCTCGAAAGGCGAAGCGACTGTTCGCTTTTGCGGTGTCTGGAGCTCGGTCATCAATACCCGTGATAACGAAATGAAAGTTATGTCTATTTCTGTGGTGTGTCGGTATCTGTGTTTGTTGCTGACTGTCACATGCACTACTTGTGCTGTCGGAAACGAACCTCCCAATGTTCTCTTGATTTCAATTGATGATCTCAATGATTGGGTCGGCTGTCTCGGTGGTAACACGCAAGCGAGCACGCCTAATATTGATCGACTTGCCGAACGTGGTGTTCTGTTTACGAACGCACATTGTCAGGCACCAATCTGCAACCCTTCGCGTACCAGTTTGATGCTTGGGTTGCGTCCCAGCACGACCGGTATTTACGTCAATCGTCCATGGTTTCGTTTGACAAAACGGAACGTAAACCGAACCACATTGTCCCAGTGTTTTGGTGAGCATGGATACGAGACGATCACAACCGGCAAGATTTATCATTCCAGCCGAGTTGATAAAGCATCCTTCCAATTGGTTGGTCCTCGACCGGGCCAACGCTTGCCGATTGACGATTGCCTGGTTCCGGACATTGAGTCCAGTAGCAAACTTTGGGACTTTGGGCCGCAGGTTTATGAAGAGCAGAAGTTTGGTGATGCAGTGACGGCGTCTTGGGCGGTCAAGCAGATTGAGAAGAAACATTCAAAGCCATTTTTTCTTGCTACCGGATTTTATCGACCGCATGTGCCGTTCTATGCGCCTCAACGATTTTTTGATTCGCATCCGTTGGGGAAGGTTCATACACCTGATGTCAAACAAGATGATTGCGATGATCTGCCGCCTGCAGCGCTGGCATTGACGGATCACACTGTGCCGCCCAGTCACGCTTGGTTTGTCGAGAAAAAACAATGGAAGCCAGCAGTTCAGGCTTATCTTGCATCGGTCAGTTTTACCGACGCTCAAGTGGGAAGATTGTTGGATGCTCTGGACCGCAGTCCGAATGCCCATAATACGATTGTGGTGCTTTTTTCGGACCACGGTTTTCATCTGGGGGAAAAACAACGTTGGGCGAAACAGTCCTTGTGGGAGCGTTCCACTCGTGTGCCGCTGATTATCTCGGTCCCACATGGCTTGCAAGGAAAGGTTTGCAAACGGCCAGTGGAGTTGCTCAGTATCTATCCCACGCTGCTGCAACTTTGCGGTTTACCCACCCGTGATGATCTTGAGGGGGTAAGCCTGCAGCCTTTGCTCAACGATCCTGATGCAGCATGGCAGCACGTCGCCATGACCACTTATCAACGCAATAACCACGCTGTCCGCAGTCAGCACTATCGTTACATACGCTATGCCGATGGATCCGAGGAATTCTATGACCATCGCGTCGATCCCCACGAATGGAAGAATTTGGCTGGTCAAGCTGGCATGGCTCCGCTGCTGAAGCAACACGCTGCCTGGTTGCCGCACTTGAATGCGACCGAAGCTCGTGTGAGTGTCAACAAGCCAGCACCAACGAAGAAGCCAGCATCGCTCAAGAAAACAAAGAAGTCAGCACAGCCCAGTCGGTCCGGGCGGGGAGCACCCCCGGCCTCAGGCAGGCAATCCGACAGCGGAAAATAGGTTCCCTGAGTCAAGAAATACGCGACGGCTCATGCTTGGCCGTCGCGTATCGTACTGATGTGAAACCCCTCCGTGGCATTGCCTGCGTTGCTTTAGGGTGAACTCTGTAGCACTGGCTCTTCTAGCGCGTCGCCAATGCCGTCACCGTTCTTGTCGGTGATTCCAGAGTACGGATGTTCTGATACCGCTTGCCATGCAATCTTGCGGAACATTTGATCCAGAGAGGTGCTTGGAAAAGTGGTGTTGCCACCAAATGGAATGTCGTCCTCGATAAGTTCAGGCGATTTTCCATAAAGCGTTGCGTAGAACACATAACCCTCCAGACGCTCGAATCCAGGTCCGAGGTGTCCCAGTTGATCTCTCCAAAGTGAACGCTCTTTTTTGCCGATCACTCGGTGTAGACCGTCAATGCCCGGCAGTTCCCCACGCATGAAATGCTTCGCCGCCAAGACCATGGAATCGGATGTCGGCAGGATGAATACTTTTCCCGGGTAAGCTTTGCGAAGGGGATCGATGACCAGAGCGTGCATTTTCTTTCTCTCTTCGGCCAGTTGATCCAAAACCTCATCTGTAAAGAAGGCTTCCGATTTTGGTTTCTCTTCAAGTTGCGACAGTTGAGGCCACGCATCAGATAAGTAGAATTTCATGTTAGGGTTGTACTTCAGGCAGAAGTCAATCCAGCACGAGTAGTATTTGGGCTGATCCTGAAAGTAAGGTCCGAACATCATTGCTTCCCATTCGGCGTTCGCAATGGAGGAGAGAAGTTTGGGATAAGGTTTGCCTTCGAAACCAAAAATTCCGTTTTCCTGCTCCCACTTGTAGCGTGCACTGCCAGTCATGCCTCCACCAACGTGCGTGTAGAGGGGTTGATCCATCCCAGCTCCTTTGGCAATCAGCGGCATGGTTTTGTAGCCAGGCATCATGAAGCTGTGGCCAACGCCGACGACTCTCAACGCACCATCGGTAGGCTTGGAGTGCGAAACTACGGCAGGCCCTTTTCCGCCTGTAACTTTTGCATAGGTCGCTTTGATTTGGCTGGCTGGCATGTAGCAAACTGCTTCTTTGGGAAATTTCTCGAGTTCCCATCCCGTGTCTACTTCAAACGTCGTTCGAACCCCGCGGCCCTGATTGCGGCCCTGATTGCGGCCACCAGCTTCGGCACCCATCTTATTGCGATAGGCGAGTGCTTCCTGCCAAGTCAGTTTCCCATCCTGATTGGTATCAGCGGCCGGGAATTGTTTCAGTAGCTGTTGCAGTCGTTTTGCGTTCCCGTTGTTCTGGGCGTAAGTGGATGGTCCGAAAGCAAATCCGGCGATAAATAGTGAAATGTAAAACGCTCGCGAATTCATTCGAATAGTTCCTTACTGTTTTCTTGTTTGGGGGGGGGAGCGATCCACTGAATATGGAAGCTCTATTTCTGTGCTGCTGGTTCACCATCTTCAAGAAAGTTGAGAAGACTCTTTTCACTGATCTCATGGGTAGCACCGTGCCCGACCCCCACAACTTTGTAATGGAGTACATCACCCTCAAGATAACTGAAAACTTCGATTTGCCTCTCCTTCCAACTGGGACTTGCCCGCTTTTTTCCAGTCTCACCCATTTGTTTTGCCCACAGGTAGGTGGATTCTTCGGCTGGAAGAAAGCCCAGTTTTCCGGCCTTGGCTGGAATGTGTCTCGAAAAACCACCGTCGTAGGGGACCAGTTCATCCTTCGTGCCTGAAATGTTCAGCAATCGTTTCCCCTTCATCGGCTTCGCCGTCTGAAGATAGTTGTTGTCCATTCCTTTGGCTTTGAATTGCTCTCCATCGTGCTGCCAAACGTTCAGTGGGCTGACACCGCTGATGTAGTTGCGGATGTTCGGCAGTCGGCTTTCGATTAGCAACTGGTTAAC
>Ga0315315_10003675_pt1 | contig 14117 bp, 10 predicted proteins | sample M140m3416metaG_FD_203699 | JGI IMG/M metagenome (GOLD analysis project Ga0315315, IMG submission 203699) | Ammonia-oxidizing marine archaeal communities from Monterey Bay, California, United States - M1 40m 3416 | ecosystem: Environmental > Aquatic > Marine > Intertidal zone | place: USA...
ATTGCCCGATAGACAGTTACCGCTGGTAAGGTATCAAATCGCTGACGCCGACCAACTGATGGAAGACTGGCTCAAAAAAGAGGATAAGATTCCCTACTAGAGAACGGGGACTCGCGGTAACAATGCATCTCTGTACAGCAGGACATCCAGCATGAACGACAAACCGCTTTTGCAGCTCACTGGAATCAGTAAGGCTTTTCCCGGCTGTATTGCGAACGACGACATTGATCTTGAAATTGCGCCCGGTGAGATTCACGCCCTGCTCGGTGAGAACGGCGCTGGCAAAAGCACGCTCGTAAAAATCATCTACGGCGTATTGCGCCCCGATCAGGGGCGCTTGTGCTGGCGGGGTGAGGAGGTAGCCATCGACAACCCGGCCAGCGCTCGCTCGCTCGGGATAGGAATGGTCTTCCAGCATTTTTCACTTTTCGAGTCGATGACTACACTGGAAAATGTGGCGCTGGCACTGCCGCAGCAGGATCTCGACCAATTGCGTGAGCGCCTTGAGACCACAGCCCGCGACTATGGGCTGACTCTGCATCCTGACCGGTATGTCTATGACCTCTCCATGGGGGAGCGCCAGCGTATTGAGATCGTCCGCTGTCTGCTGCAAAACCCCAGCCTATTGATTCTGGATGAACCCACTTCCGTCCTGACACCGCAGGAAACCGAGATCCTCTTCGCGACACTGCGCAAACTCGCGGGCGAGGGCCGGTCCATCCTCTACATCAGCCATAAACTTGAAGAGGTACGCTCGCTGTGTGATCGAGCCACGATTCTGCGCGGCGGCAAGCGGGTGGATGACTGCAGCCCTGCCGAGGAGACTGCCCAGTCGCTTGCCGAGAAAATGATCGGGCGGCGGGTCGAATCCGTCAAAGGTCACACTGCACCTGCAGCATCAGAGGTGCGCCTCAAGGTGACGGGGCTTTCAGTCCGCTCCGACGAGCCGCATGGCACGAATATCAGTGATGTGGGTTTTTCGGTGCACGCCGGTGAGATTCTCGGCATCGCCGGCATTGCCGGAAACGGCCAGACAGAACTCATGAACGCGCTTTCGGGGGAAACCGGTCGGCCGCAGGCGGGCAGGATCGAGATCCTTGCAAGCGATGCCAGTCGGATGGGCCCCATGGCCCGGCGTCAACTCGGCGCCGTCTTTGTCCCGGAAGAGCGCATCGGGCAAGCAGCGGTTTCGGATCTTAGCCTGGTGCAGAACAGTTTTCTCACCTCAGCTTTTCGCATGGGCTTTGTCAGCCATGGGCTCATCAACTGGCCGGGGGTTGGTCAATACACCGACGAGATTCTCGATAAGTTTGATGTCAAAGCGACCGGCATCGATGCGCTCGCGAGTAGCCTTTCCGGGGGCAATCTGCAAAAGTTCATTATGGGCCGTGAGATCCTGCAGAGCCCGCAACTGCTGGTCGTGTCCCAGCCCACCTGGGGGGTTGATGCCGGGGCCGCCGCCGCGATTCATGAAAAGATTCAGCAACTCATCAGCGCAGGCGCGGGTGCTCTGGTGATTTCCCAGGATCTTGACGAAATCTTTGCCCTGAGCGACCGCATTGCGGTCATCTCACAGGGCGCTCTCTCTCCACCCCGACCCACCGGTGAGGTCACCGCTGAGGAGGTGGGCCTGCTGATGGGCGCGAGCCGAACGACTTCGGAAACGGCTTCTCATGTTCACGCTTGAGGCCCGGGCAACGCAGTCCGCTTATGCGTCGTGGCTTTCGCCGCTGTTAGCACTCGCGCTCACCGCCATAACCGGGGCAATGATCTTTCTTGCCATGGGCAAGGCGCCAGGAGTGGCGCTTTACATCTACTTTGTTGAACCGCTCACCTCCTGGTCGGGGTTATCCGAGGTTGCGGTGAAAGCCGGTCCTTTGATCCTGATCGGGATGGGTCTTTCGCTGGGCTTTCGCGCGGGTGTCTGGAATATCGGTGCTGAGGGGCAATTCATTGCCGGAGCGCTCCTTGGAAGCGCGCCAGCGGTTTATTTCTTTGAGAGCACTAATCCACTCATCCTACCGTGCATGATGTTGCTTGGCATTCTGGGCGGCATGGCCTGGGCGGCTATGCCGGCTCTTTTAAAGACGCGATTTAACGCCAACGAGATTCTGGTCTCGTTAATGCTGGTCTACGTCGCCGAACTGCTACTGGTCCACTTGGTGCAGGGGCCTTGGCGAAATCCGCAGGGTTGGGGCTTTCCAGGCACCCGGATGTTCCCCGATGCCGCGCTGCTACCCACGTTTTTCCCGGGCTACCGAGTACACCTTGGCACCCTGATTGCGGTCTTGATTCCGTTTGTGGCCTGGTTTGTGCTGACGCGGACCCGATTCGGATTCCAGGTGCGGGTCTTCGGCTCAGCACCGCTCGCTGCGCGTCATGCCGGTATCGGCAGCACTCAGATGGTATGGGCCACACTACTGGTAGGCGGCGGTCTTGCAGGTCTGGCGGGGGTTCTGGAGGCAGCCTCGACCATCGGCCAGCTGATGCCGAAGATCTCGCCGGGGTATGGCTTCACTGCAATCATCGTGGCCTTTCTGGGGCGACTGCATCCGGTCGGGGTGCTGCTTGCTGGCGCTACGATCGCCGTCACCTATATTGGCGGCGAGAGTGCACAGATCTCGGCGGGTTTGCCCAAAGCGGTAACAGGCCTTTTCCAGGGAATCATTCTTTTCTATCTGCTGGCCTTTGATCTTCTGACGCGTTATCGGCTGACTCGAGTCAGCGCGAGAGGAAACGCCGCATGACAGAACTGCTGATCGCTTCGATCATGACCATGATGACGGCAGCGACCCCGCTGGTCTTTGCGGCAACTGGCGAACTGGTGGCAGAAAGATCCGGCGTGCTCAACCTCGGCGTCGAGGGCATGATGCTAACCGGTGCTGTTTTCGGCTTTGCCGCGGTGACACTGACTGGTGAACCGTTGATTGGCCTTGCCGCAGCCATTGTGATGGGGGCGTTGGCATCAATGATCTTCGGTGTACTCACACTTTCGCTATTGTCCAACCAGGTTGCCACAGGACTCGCACTGACGATCTTCGGGACGGGACTTTCCGCTCTGGTCGGCCTTGATTACGTTGGCAAAACAATTGAACAGATTCGGGCGATTCACCTTCCCATACTGACGGATCTACCCATTGTGGGCCGCCTGCTGTTTGGCCACGATCCTTTGGTCTACGTCAGCATCGCGCTGCTTGGTGCCACTCACTGGTTTTTGAAACACACCCGCTGGGGCATGATCCTTCGTGCCGTTGGCGATTCGGACCAGTCGGCCCACGCCATTGGCTACCCGGTCATAGCGATCCGTTACGCCGCGGTGGCCTTCGGCGGTGCTATGGCAGGTCTTGGCGGCGCTTACTTGTCACTGGTCTATACACCGCTGTGGGCCGAAAACATGACCGCGGGCCGAGGCTGGATCGCGCTGGCACTGGTGGTTTTTGCGAGTTGGCGGCCCTCCCGGGTGCTGCTCGGTGCAGTGCTTTTTGGCGGAATTACCATCCTTCAGCTCAATGCCCAGGCGGCAGGCCTTGGGATTCCGGCATCCTTTATGTCAATGCTCCCTTACATTGCGACCATAGTTGTATTAGTCTTGATCTCACGCGATTCGACTCGGATCCGGCTGAATGCTCCAGCTTGTCTGGGCAAGCCATTTCGGGCCGAGCGCTGACCGATAACGACGAAAATTTTGTGATTTCTGATCACCAATTTAGGGGAACGTGAACGTGAAAAAAATGATCAAACTAACTGCCATAGCGCTCGCGAGCGCCCTGGCGCTGACCACCGGGACAGCTTCGGCTGACAAACTGAAAGTCGGGTTTATTTATCTTGGCCCTCCGGGTGACCATGGCTGGACCTATGCCCACGATCAGGGTCGGCTTGCACTAGAGAAGGAACTCGGTGACCAGGTCCAGACTACTTATGTGGAGAACGTGCCTGAAGGGCCGGACTCCGAACGTGCGATTGCGAAACTCGCCGAGACCGGGCACGAACTTATCTTCACGACTTCGTTCGGCTACATGGAGCCCACGCTCAAAGTGGCCAAACGCTTTCCGAACGTAAAGTTCGAGCATGCCACGGGCTACCAGCGTTCCGACAACGTCTCGACCTACGTCGCACGTTTCTATGAGGGTCGCTATGTGCAGGGCGTAATCGCCGGCAAAGTCTCCAAGTCCAATACCGTCGGTTACATCGCCTCTTTCCCGATTCCCGAAGTTGTCCGAGGCATTAACGCTTTTTTGCTTGGTGCGCATTCAGTCAACCCCGATATCAAACTTAAGGTGGTCTGGGTATACACCTGGTTTGACCCGCCCAAAGAGGCTGACGCTGCCAAGGTGCTGATGGATCAGGGCGCCGATATCATCACTCAGCATACGGACAGCACCGCAGCGCTGCAGGCAGCGGCGGAGCGTGGCGTACATGCGTTTGGTCAGGCCTCAGACATGATCCACTTTGCGCCCAAGACACAACTCACCGCCAACGTAAACAACTGGGGTCCCTACTACGTCGCCAGAGCCAAGGCCGTACTCGACGGCACCTGGAGCTCTTCCGACACCTGGGACGGCATGGCCGAAGGCATGGTGGTTATGGCGCCTTTCACCAATATGACCGCTGATGTTGCGGAACTGGCAGCCAAAACCGCTGAGTCCATCCGTACCGGTGCCCTCCATCCTTTCGCAGGCCCTATCAGCAACCAAGCCGGTGAAGTCGTTGTACCGGCAGGAGCGGTAGCTGATGATGGCATGCTGGCCGGCATGAACTTCTACGTTGAAGGTGTTGACGACAAGCTGCCTCAATAAGGTAGTTTTCGACTGAACCAAAACCCGCCCCGGTGACGGGGCGGGTTTTTTTCGACCACGCTATTCATACCATGAGCCGGCTCTGGCTTAAGAACCCACTCGCTATCCTTGCCGAAGACGCCAGCGGTGGGATCGTCATTGACGGTAACGAGATCTCTGAGCTCATCCCGTCAGGCAAAACACCTTCTGTGCCGTGCACCGAATTCGACGCCTCTTCCCATGTCGTTCTGCCGGGCCTCATCAACACGCATCACCATTTCTACCAGACGCTCACCCGGGCGCTGCAGCCTGCGCTCGGCAAAGAACTCTTCGACTGGCTGAAAGTGCTTTATCCGGTCTGGTCCGGGCTCGATCCAGAAGGGCTCACTGTTGCGACCGAACTCGCCCTGACGGAATTGCTGCTTTCAGGCTGTACCACCACTTCGGATCATCACTATCTTTATCCAAAAGGGCTTGAGGATGCGGTAGATATCCAGGTTGGCGTCGCGGCGCAGATCGGGATGCGGGTCACCCTCACCCGTGGCTCGATGGACCTATCGCAAAAAGACGGCGGCTTGCCGCCGGATTCAGTGGTTCAAAAGACAGATTTGATTCTGACTGATAGTGAGCGTGTGGTGAAGCGCTTTCATCAGTGCGGGCCGGGTGCGATGGTCCAGATCGCCCTTGCTCCCTGCTCGCCGTTTTCAGTCACGCAGGATCTGATGCGCGAAACGGCCAAGCTTGCCTCCCAATTGGGCGTTCGACTGCACACACATCTTGGCGAGACTCAGGACGAAAACGATTTCTGTGTTGCGAAGCTTGGGATGCACCCGCTTGACTACCTTGAGGACTGTGGCTGGCTTGGCCGCCACACCTGGCTCGCCCACGGCATCCACTTCAACAACGATGAAATTGACCGGCTTGGCAAAGCCGGCACCGCTGTCACGCACTGCCCCCACTCCAACATGACGCTGGCTTCGGGCCTTTGCCCTGCTTGCGCGCTACAAAATGCAGGCAGTGCGGTAGGCTTGGGCGTTGACGGATCTGCCTCCAACGACGCATCCAATGCTATTGAGGAAGTCCGCGCAGCGATGATGCTGCAGCGCCTGCGTGAGGGTGCTGGAGGATTCAGCCACCTTGACGCGATTCATCTCGCGACAGAAGGCAGCGCCAGGTGTCTTGGCCGCGACGATATTGGTTCAATTGGGCCCGGTAAACAGGCGGACCTTGCGCTCTTTCAACTCAATGAGCTTCGTCATAGCGGCTATCATGATCCGATCGCAGCGCTGGTGCTGTGCGGGGCCTCTCGCGCGGACCGCGTCATGATTGGCGGCGAATGGAAAGTCGTTGACGGGCGTGCGCCTCATATTGACGAGCAAGACCTCATGCATCGACACAGCGCAGCGGCTCGCAAACTACGTAACGACATTGGGATTAATTTCTAGACCGCCGATAAATTCGGGGCACTATTTGTTCGAACCCACAATCAGAAAAGCATATTCAACGGCCTGTGGCCGAGTTTCCCCCGCGTAAGGTCGGATTTTCGGCGCCGGGTTCATACCGCACGCTTCCAAGATTGATCGAGAACATGAACCCGCTCCAGAGTCGGGGACCTACGCCCGCAACCCCAATCAGGCGTCCCTCGTGCACCCGCAGTGAACCCCAGGTCATATCCGCAGTGAGGTCAACGTATCCCTCGAGCGAACCGTCCGACATGTTAAGCGCCTTCAGCGTGGCGCCACTACTTGCCGGCTCTTGGCCAAAAACAACGTGGTCGTTGTCGAGAAGCACTCCGGTGGTATAGACATCTCCATAGGTTTCCACTTCCCAGATCACCCGCGAGGCTAATGTATTGGGACAACTGCCATCGATCTTGTAGAACATGCTGTCCTCATCATCTTTAGTGCCGATATAGATATCTCCGTTCGCATCGACCAGCGGAGAGGCGCGAAGGTCACCTGAAATGCCGGGAATCTCACAGCCACCTTCCCAGGCTCTGGAACAGGCATTGCCCCGGGTGTCCAGGCAGTACAGCGTCTGGCGCAAAGCGGTGTAGATCCTTGTCCGATCCTGATTAAACTGGGGACTGGACAAACCGTCATAGTGATCAGTATCGGACGGTGTATAACTCCAACGCTCTCTTCCGGACCAGATATCGATGGCATAGATGCCATTGGCGGTCGCCGGTGCAGAATCACTGGCGCCACCATCAGAATTGATGAATACCAGATTGCCGATCACGATCGGACTGTTGTAGAACTCTTCAGTGCTCGAGCCGGGAGAGAACGTCCACATCTCGATACCATTGGCACGATAAGCCTTGACAGACGGGCCACCCACCACAATGACGTCGGACTTTGATATCGTCGGCGTGATCTGACCCAGGTCATAGACTTCCCCTTCGCGGGCAATGACGCGCTCCCAGAGAATCCTCGGAGTACCGGTATCGGGATTTGAAAGTTTGATCAGTTTCAGATGCGATTCGGAATGGTCGCCACTGGGTGCTGTGCCTGACGCGACTTCCTGGACACGTCCCGTTTCGGCAACAAAATATACGGCGCCCCGGGAGTCCAGCACCGCACTGCCCCGTACTTCACTGGCACCCAGCTCATATCGCCAGACTTCACTCATAGTTCTGAGGTCAACCTTGGCCAGAAAATTGTCTCTCGCGACACGGTGGTTGGTTCCATCCGCAGTTCCAATGTAGGCGTAGTTCCGAACGATGGTGGGTGTCGAGTAGTAGAAGTTGGCAGTACCGTGCGAATACAGCATGACAGCATCACAGCCGGCGACTCCGGTCATAGGATTTCTGATTCCGTGAACGTCATAACGAAGACCTGCTTTGCCGAGCCTGCCACCGACGAGATGACCGGCAAACTCTAGATTGAATTTCGACGCGCCGCCTGTCTTCACGAGCATCAGGCCGGTACGATCACGATAGGCGCGAAACGACTCCCAGCTTCCACGGCGTCTTTCTATCCGGCCGTGCACCACGCCGGCACCTTCGCTCAAAATCTCCAGTGAGTGATTGGTGTCACCAACTTTCAGACAATAACTGCCGACCAGCGGAGTACCTGACGCGGTGCAAGCTCCGGCAGCGCCACTGAATGCGACATCGGCACCGGTCGGAAGGCTACCCGGAGCCCCATCCGCCATGTATCCGGTAATTGCGATACCGGACTCAACGTAGATATCGAATGCCAGATAACCCACGAGCGGATCTTCATCGATGAACACCTCTGCGATGCCGTTGCCACTCCCATCAGGATACCAGTCTCCCGTAAACTCCCAGCCCTTGGCCATGCCAGCGACCACGTGAATGGTGGCGGTTCCCGCACTGTCATCCGTAACGAGATCAAAAGACATCTCCCCGTAATCACCGGGAAAAGCGAATATCTCCGTACAAAATTTCGCAGCAAAAGCATTGAAAGGAAGCAATACCCCGACCAAACATATCACTCGGAGAAAACTGGCTAAACGGAATCTCAAAACTCTCATGGCATCCTCATCTCTTAACGGAAAAACAGCTAGAAAATCGCTTGAAAACCTGTAAGCCACGATAATCAGCAGGCCACTTCAGCGATGTGATAGCGGTCACCTGAAAGGAGGATTGGCGACAGCGGACCCTGCGCCGCGCGCTCAAAGCGTGCGGCGTGACTGAAAAACAGGCCAGCCCAGCCGGCCCTTGAGGGAAGTCAGTTCAGAAGCTGATTCAGAATCGCCGCGGCCTTGGTGGGGCCATGCTCGGAGCGCATGTGTGCCGATGTCGCAACGAGACGCTCATGCATCGCCTCGTTGGTGAGCATGCTTTCGATAGTGGCCCGGAGTTCCTTGGATTTCCAGTGATTGCGGTGCAGGTGGCACCCATGCCCCGTTTCCGCAACGCGCTTGGCGTTGTCATGGCCATCCCAGACATAGGGCATGATGAGAGCGGGCTTACCAAAGTACAGGCATTCATTGAACGAGTTGTTGCCCCCGTGGTGGATCACCGCATCGGCTTGCGAGATGACCGAGGGCTGGGGATACCATGACGCAATCTGCACGTTGTCAGGCACCGCATCGTATTCACTTTCGTAATCGCCTACGTTAAAGAGCGCGCGCACCGGCATAGTGGAGATCACATCCATCAGGCGCTTTAAAAGCCCGGTATCGCCCGAACCCAGGCTGCCGAAACTGACATAGAGCAGCGGTGCGTCGTTATGGGCCTTGAATTCAGGCACCTCAAATGACTCTTCATCACGCACACAACCCTCTAGATACTGAAACTGTCCAGGATCAAGTGGCGTTGAGCGACTGAACTTGACGGGCTCCGGATACAGAAGCAGATTCATGTGCGGCGAGGCTTCGAAAAACTCTCCCACCGGGTAAGCAGTTTCGCCGCACTCGGTAAGAAATTCATTGAAACGGTCGTGACTGGGCTGAATCACTTGGTTGAAGTGATTCTGGTACGCATTGAAGCACTCTGTGTCATTCTCGCCACAGCCTGAAAGATGTGGAGGAATCTGTGGATCAGGTATCTCGTTTTCGGAACACGAGATCACCCGTATCCAAGGCTTGTTATTTTCACGGGCGTAACGCTTGATCGCCGGAAACAGGATAACGTTATCCACACAAACAATATCCGGTGATACCGTCTCAAGAACACCCGGCAGTTCCTTTTCCGCCCAGATAGCGGTGTCGACGATAGCTTCCCAACACTCTTTTACATAGTTGTCGATCTGCTCATACGCGCTCAAATCAAAATTGGGAATATGGCCGTTGATGAAGTCCGTCCAGTACTTCGCCATCTCTTCAGGCGGCATGGGCTCTGACATGTTTACGGTGTATTCATCAAAACCGTATCCCGAATAAACACCCTGCATGCCAGGGTCTGTAAGAAACACAGCCTTGTGGCCCAGTTTTTCACAGGCCTGCGCGATCCCTACCGAATTAAGAGCCGGCCCAAAAGCCGCTTCCGGAAAAAATGCGATGACTTTGCCCGACATGCCCCCTCCTATTTCTTGTTCTTTGTGAACCACACTTGGGTACAGACAATCAAAACATGAAAGTTGCATCGCGCGCAACAGGCACAACCCAATTACCCTTCCACCGATCTTTATAGCAACCGGTTTAGACCGCCGAAGTTCTTGCTAACCGACTCCCGTATAACTGAACCTCATCACTCCCAGGGCGGCGGGTCACCGAGATGATCCACCAGAAAATCCACAAACTGACGCACCCGCGGGGGCAGATACTGGCTGTGCGGATAGAGCGCGGTGATCGGGTAGGAGACCGGCGGGAAATCCGGCAACACCTCGATGAGTCTGCCTTCTTTTATATCGGGCGCAACCTCCCAAACATCTTTCATTGCGATGCCCCGCCCCGAAAGACACCAATGGGTCAGAATCTCTGAGTTGTCGGAATCCATCGTCCCCGAAAGGCTCAAGGTCTCATAGCGCCCCGAGGGATGCACCAGCGTCCAGCGCCACTGCTGCGAGCCCGGAAAGCGCAGCAGTAGGCAGTTATGCCCTGCAAGATCTTCCGGGGTCTTAGGCGTGCCGGCCCGAGCGAGGTAATCGGGTGAGGCACAAAACACCCGCCGGCTGGTGGCAAGCCGCCTTGCCACCATGTTGGAATCCTTAAGCTCAGCGACCCGGATCAGAAGATCAATCTGCTCGTGAAAAAAATCATCAAAACGGTCGCTTGCGACCAGCTGTAATTGCACCTGTGGATGTCGTTGGGTGAACTCGGCCGCCATTGGAGCAAGGTGTAGCCGTGCGAAACTGACCGGTGCCGACACCTTCAGCGCTCCCGCCGGACTGTCTCGACTCACGGCAATCGCGCTTTGCGCCTGATCCACCGCCTCGAGAATATTGAGGCTGTGCTGAAGGAAGTGGTGCCCATCGGGGGTGAGATCTACTTGCCGGGTGGTACGGTTCAAAAGCCGCATGCCGAGTTTTTTTTCGAGGCGAATCAGACGAGAACTCACCACAGCGGGGGTGAGCCGAAGATCGCGGCCAGCGGCAGTCAGGCTGCGTAGTTCCGCCACGCGCACAAAGAGCAGAAGATCATCCGTTTCCATCTATTTTCAAATTTTTCGATATAGTCCTTTATGATTGTAGCGATTTTTCTGAAAAGACAATCCGGGTAGGATGCGCCAATGCGGCGATGCATCTTGCCAAAACTATGATTTCTGGAGTCAAATGAGCTTTACCATCCCCTGGGTAGAGTGGGCCAGCCTGATGATCCGCTGGCTGCATCTTGCAGCCGGGATTGCCTGGATCGGCACTTCTTTCTACTTTATCTGGCTGGATCTCAGCCTTCGCTCCCGTAGTAGCCTGGCAAAGGGAGTGCTGGGTGAATCGTGGAGTGTGCACGGCGGGGGCTTCTACCACGTGCAGAAGTATGCCGTCGCCCCCGAGGAGATGCCCGCTGAACTCCACTGGTTCAAGTACGAGGCTTACTTTACCTGGCTTTCGGGCTTCGCCCTGCTGGTGGTGGTCTATTACTTCGGCGCCACCAGTTATCTCATTGATCCCGCCCGCGCCGACCTCGCGCCTTCTGAGGCCATCGGTGCAAGCCTTGGGTTTCTCATCGGCAGTTGGCTTATATACGAAGCGCTCTGTAGAAGCCCGATCGGCCGCTCGACGCCAGCGCTTGCGGTATCCGTATTGCTGCTCATACTGGCGAGCGCTTTTTTACTGACGCAAATCTTCAGCGACCGAGCTGCTTTTCTTCATGTCGGCGCTTTGATCGGAACGATCATGTCGGCCAATGTGTTCGTGGTGATCATTCCAAATCAGAAAAAAGTCGTCGCGGATCTTGTCGCCGGGCGCACGCCAGACCCAGCGCTTGGCGCACAGGCCAAGCAGCGCTCCCTGCATAACAACTATCTTACCCTGCCTGTGCTGCTGCTGATGGTGAGCGCGCACTATCCCATGCTTTTCTCCGGAGGAGTTCACTGGGGTTGGCTGGTGATTGCGTTTATTGTGGTGGCGGGCGGTGTGATCCGTCATTTCTTTAATACGCATCACGCGGGCGGGCGCGGGATAGTGCTCGCCTGGCAATGGCCAGTCGCGGTGCTGCTGGCGCTGGGTCTCATCTTCTTCATTGCTTCTAGGGGACCTGCTCTGTCGAAAGAAAATGTCAGCGACAACCGGGCTCTTGAGATCGTGACCACCCACTGCGCAGGCTGTCATGCGCCCCAGCCCATTAATACCGCCTTCAGTGCACCCCCGGGTGGGGTCGTGCTTGATAACCTTGATGCCGTAAGGCGCCATAGTGAGCAGGTGATAGCCCAGTCCGTGATCAGCCATGCGATGCCCCTTGGCAACACCACCGGGATGACCACAACCGAACGCGCGGAACTCGGGCAGTGGCTGAGGGCGCAATAGCGCTGATAGATTGAGGTGACCACCGTCACTGCACCCGAAAAGCACCTCTGCCAGGCTTGTGATCCCAAGCCATGAAAATTGGTGATACATTGTTGCAGTACGCCAGCCAGAGGCAAATGGTTAGGTGCGCCGGCCGACGGGAGGTGTCTTTGTGATGAAAAGACTTGCAATCAGCATTATCGCCAGTCTCGTTGTGGCACTCGCCGGCCCGGCGACTGCCCAAGAGTTTGCTTTTCACTACGGCCTTATCGGCCAGCACGATGATCAGAATCTGTATGTGATCGAAGACGGTGCAGTTCTCGCATCCGGTGCCAAGTTAAAGCTCAACTTTGAGTACCCTGAGGGCAACTGGTTTTACGTTTGCTACCTTTCAAGCACCGAGGAGTATGCGTTGCTGTATGCCTCAAATACGGGCTTGGATACCAACGAACAAATTATCTTTGATACGCTGGGCTGGCTGGCGCTTGATGACAACGTCGGCACCGAGACCTTTACTCTGATCTCAAGCGAAACACGTCTGGGGAAACTCGAAACTTTATTCAATAACTACAGTAAGGCCGGTGACAAAAGCCGAAAACGTTTCGCCAAAAGAATCTCGCGAGCGCTTGAGGATCTTGAAAAACAGATGGAGTCCTCTGGAACCCTCAAGATGGCACAAAGACTCGATACCCCAATCATGGGCGGCGTGACCTTCCGTGGAGTAACCGCTGAAGAGATTTCTCAGCACAGCCTGAGTCACAAGGCCAGTGGCAATAACGTCGCGAAAGCGATCTTTGTGATTCAGCACCACTAAAGCAACTTGAAGCACCACACTTTTTCTCTGAAGACACTGCTCATCGGGAATGCGGTGGCAGGCGCCGCTATGCTTGGCTTACAGTTTCTCTTTCCAAGCTTGATGCAGGACTTCGAGTTGAAGTTGATCGACAATCGCTTCGAGGTACGTCAAGCGCTCGGGTTCGCTCCGGCTTTTTCTGACCGTATCGTTCATATCAATATCGACAACTATTCCAAGACTGAGTCCGGCCAGCCGATCTGGGAGAAACAGGTCTACGCTGCACTGATAGAGAAGATTGCCTCAGCGCGGTCAGAGGTTATTGCCTGCGACATCATGTTTGTCGACTGGGCGGAAAAGTCGGGAAACGAAGAACTGGTGCAGGCGACTATCAACGCGGGTAACCTGGTCAGCCCCTTTCTACTGGATACCGGGTCTGGCGGTACCCGAGCGCCGGACGCCCTGGGACTTGATGCCAACCCCCGACTCAATTCCGGTACGGCACCGGCCGCCAGCGGCATTCTGGTCACCCCGTTTGATGCGCTGATGGAACAGTCTGCGGGACTTGGGTTTGCCAATATGAATCCCGACGCTGACGGCGTTATTCGCCGGGTACCGGCGGTGATGGAACTAAACGGCGCTTTGATACCGTCTTTTTTCCTGCAGGCGGTAGCGACGCAACTGGATTACGACCTCGAAGAGATCGAGATCATCGACCAGTCCCGCATAGTACTGCGCAACTTTCCGGCACACGGAGAAGACGCTTTGGGTGATCTTGAAATTCCGCTCGACGGCCGTGGCAATCTTCTCGTGAACTATGCTGGGCCTTTGGAACTTGCGGTTTATCCCCAGTCCTACAGCGCCTGGAACCTGCTGACGGCCGATACGACCGAAGATTTTTCGAGCAAACTTGTCTTTCTCGCCGATACCTCTTCACAGGCCACTGAGTTTGGTGATGCCAGTCCGACGCCTGTTGCGAACATCTTCCCAAGGGCCTACATCTGGTCCAACGCCGCTAACATGCTGCTGACCAGAAAATTTATTACCCCAGCGCCCTTTGGCTTAGCGCTTGTCATAGTGGTGGTACTCGGTGCCCTGCTGGCCCTTTCCGCATGGCGTTTGACCATGGTGTGGTTCAGCATGACAACACTAGGAATGCTGGCCCTGTATACCAGCCTTGCCTTTGGTGCCTTCGCC